>Ga0209123_1000218_pt1 | contig 87797 bp, 87 predicted proteins | sample BarGraIncu00431A_FD_184500 | JGI IMG/M metagenome (GOLD analysis project Ga0209123, IMG submission 184500) | Arctic peat soil microbial communities from Barrow, Alaska, USA - Barrow Graham LP Incubations 004-31A (SPAdes) (version 2) | ecosystem: Environmental > Terrestrial > Soil > Wetlands >... | reverse complement strand
TGGGGCACCGGGTCGTTGCAATGACGGCTTGAATCACCGGTACTGGCGGACTTTGGCTTGCCCAATATCTGCAGCTTCAGGTGGAATCGAAGAAGATATTTTCAGAGGGGAAACAAACGGCTTTGGTCTGGCCCGGGCTCGTCCAACAAACGGTTCAGATCGTGGCTTCGCACGATCTAACCTTAATCGTTAGAATACCGGCCTGTCACGCCGGGGGTCGCGGGTTCGAGTCCCGTCCGCTCCGCCATTATGGAAAAAGCCTTATAGATCAACGATCTATAAGGCTTTTGTCTTTTGGGGTAGTAGCAAATTTGGTAGCAATTCATGCTCAATTTGCCGATTTACCTCCTTGGTTCCAGCTACTACCTGCACACACGCATAGGTGGTCAACAAGTCAAGCGCTCGCTTCGCACCAGCTACAAGCGTGAAGCTATCATGCGGGCAATAGCTTTACTCAACACCCTACGCATGTCCACCCCCCCAAAGTATGAACTTGACCTCGCCAGTGGCCTGTTGAAAGCAGATGGCCCGGAAGACCACAGCCGCCTAATGCAAGCGATAGAGGCCATGAAAGCCTTGCATAGTGGTCAAGCCACTATGCCAGCCCAGACCGTTGCAAGTACGGTTACAGCCACTCTAAACGACGACCCCACGGCATTAAAGCTGGGCGAATTATTAGAGAAGTTTTTTCTATTGCGTAAAGTAAAGCAGGCGACGGCACAGGGCTATAAGAATTCCACAGACGAATTTTCCGAATTTCTAAAAAATCCGCCTATTACACGCATTACAACAAGCGACATAACACGGTGGCAAGAGCATTTAGCTACTAAGGGCAACGTTCCCCGGACAATTGACGGCAAAGTAGGCGTTATTAAAGCTATATACAACTTTGCAAAAAAACAAGGTTACACGCGGGGAGATAATCCCGCCGAAAACCGTGACTTACTTACAAAGAAGCAGAAGCAAAAAGGGGGCTTTGCTATTTTTGAAAAAGAAGAATTGGACCTCCTATTTCGCAGTGAGTTTTTTAAAGAGCAGCAAACAAAAGACCCCGATTACGCACACGCCGTAATACTATGCTTATTCACTGGTTGCCGGATTGGTGAAATAACTAATCTAAAAAAAGATCAATTTAAAACAAGTAACAAAGGTACACCCTACATTACTATACGAGATAGTAAAACGTTGGCAGGTATCAGAGAGGTGCCATTACATCCTTATATTAGCAAATATATGGCTGCTTTTATGGCTAATAAAAAAGACAAGTTGTTTAAATATGTAGAAAAAGAGGGAAAGGGTACGGGCAATGCCGTTGGTAAAAAGTTCGCAAGAAATGTGAAGAGTGCCGGCATTACGCGGGATAAACTTGTCTTTCACAGTTTACGCAAATTCGTAAATAACGAATTGCTACGAAATAAAGTTAGTCTGGAATGTCGTTGTCAATTTATCGGACACGAGCTGGATAATGTGAATGTCGCGGTTTACACAAATTCAATTACCATCGACGACTTAGCAGCAACCGTATTTCCGACCTTTGATTCAATTGTTAAAATCGTACAAAGCGACGCAACAATAAAAGACATTGATTTGGCGGAGCTTCTTGAAGGTACGTTGATTTAATTGCCTGAATAATTTTAATTATTATTCTAATTATTTTTTGCTTTCGGTAATTCAACATCAAAGAAGGCATTTGGCCGTTTAGCCTTCGCAGTGGCCCACACTTTTACAAGTGCGGCATGTACCGACGCATCAGTCTCGGATAATTTCAAGAGGTGCACGCCCAATTCAATCTTGCGGGACGTGGCGTTACTCTTATTTCCTTTCGATAGCTTGTTTCTAATATCTTGTTTTTCAGCGTCTATTTGTTCAAGTCGCTGTTTTAGCTTTGCTATATCAACCATATATATTTCTCCCTTTGATTCACTAAATTAACACTTTTTTATTATTCGTGCTAATTTATATAGGGTGATATACGAAATACTTTTTTTAGACCTAACCCAATCTTGGCCCTCTGCAAGAGCTCACTTATGCAAACTCTTCGAGTTTGCGTTCGGCATGGGCTACGCCCCTGCACCCCGTTGCTTTGCAACCGTGGAGGAATTGGGTTATGTCTAATCTCGCGACTTGGTTTACGCCATCCCTGAAAGTGATGAGCCGTAGTAATGGTGATAGTGCTGTTGCGGCTTCGGCTTATCGTGCGTGCATCAACTTGACTGATGAACGCACTGGCGAGATGCACCCATACAAAAACAAATGGGGCCACGTATCCACCGAGTGCATCGGCTTCACCGATATAAAAAAACTCTGGAACGATGCCGAGAAATCCGAGACACGTAAAAATTCATCGGTCGCCCGTGAAATCATGGTGCCCATGCCCAGCGACTGGACTGACGAACAAAGAAAACTCTGTGCCCGTGGGTTCGGTGAATTGCTTCGAGCACGCTACGGCGTGGCGGTTCAAGTATCAATCCATCGGCAGGCCAATGGAAAGAATGACCACGCACACATACTATTCACTACTCGTGAAGTGGATGCGAATGGGGTGTTCGGAAAGAAAACCCGCATCCTAGATGAAGGCTTAAAAAATGGCGAAGTCTCAAACTTGCGTGAAGCAGTTTGCAACATCATGAACCAGCACGCCAAGGCCAACGGTTCCGACTGGTTTGCCTACGCTGGCAAGTTCGTGGACATTGACCCCGACCACATCCCGACCGTTCACATTCCACGTAACACACCACCCGAACGGCGTGCCGAGTTGGAAGCCCATAACGCTGCGGTGATTGAAACCCGTGTCACCATGCACCGACTGACAGAAGATTCGAAAGAGACTCAACGCCAGCTTGATAGGGCATTGGAAAAAGCAAAAAATGCCAAGCCTTTGCCAGTAGTGCAACAAGTGAAACCCGTTGCGCCTGGTGTACCTGGTCAAACACCTGCACCAGTGGCGAAAGTGTCAGCACTTGAAGCCGCCTACATCCTTCAAGATGCTGCAAAAGAATACTTCAATGCCAGAGTTACGCACCGCAAAAACACCGAAACCAAAGCACTTTGGGTGAAACGTCTGGACAGCATCAATGCCGAGACTCCCAGCATTTGGGAGATGGTTCAAACCGTTGGGGCCAAGTTCACCAAACGCATCACCATTACAGCCTTCACCGAGCGTGAGGAACGCAAGGCCAAGGTGATGGCGTCCATCACCAAGTGTGACACCGCCAACAAGGTATTGAAGGCCATCATGGATGACCCCATCAAGAAGGCCCAGCACGCCGAATACAACGTAAACCCGGAATATCGAAACTTGATTGAAGCTGCGAAGGCACAAAGCCCTGACGCACCACGAACCAAGGCCCCAGACAAGCCAGAGCAGGCCCAAGCATACAAACCCAGCTCTATCGAGTTGGAAACCGCCCCAGCACCACCGTAGTGGGTTATCTGCTTGATGGACAAGTCCACCCCTACGCTAGATATGTGGACAGGCTTAACGCTTCGCTACCTGACCACATACCCACCTACGGCGGTAACTTGACCACAAGGGTCTTGCCTACGGCCTGACGCGTTTCACTTGCCAAACTTCCGTATTAAAAAAATTCAATCAACAACCCCAAACAAGTCGACAAGTGCAGAGCCTAAGAAGCCATGGGATGACCCGCCACCTTAACGAGTCAGAGTTCTGGCCTAGTGTCGCTAACGGCGATGTCGATGACTACTGAGCCATAGCCATACGTCAAGGCCTTCTCAGGGCATCACAACAAAGCTTTGAAAAAAGGGGTTGACAGCTTGTTCGCAAGTGCATACAATGACCTCAACAACGCCCACACGGGCCATTCAGTAAAAACAAAGACGATAGTCTTTGTGAATGATCTGTGTGGGCTTTTTACCGTCCAAATTTTTCGCCAAATTGGTTATTTAAAACGGAAGGTGCGCTTCGAACGGGGCGCTAATATTATCGATGCTTCTGACTGCGAAGAAAAATATCCGAAAAATACTCCAGCTTTGCATCAATCAAATGCTATTGACAAAAATTGGCAAGAAATTACTTGAACTTCAAAGTAATTTTCTTTGGGATGATTTTAAGCGGCAGCAACCATCACTTACTGAATATTTGAAGCCCTATAAAAATCCACATGAGCTAGTTAATAAGCTTGCTTCTCAGGGGCTTCAAATCCACGACAAAAAAAATGCTGAGAAAATTATTTTTCGCGAAAACTACTTTCGTTTCAAGGCATATATCATTCCGTTCTTCGACAATGCAATCGATAAATTTCACACGGGAACGTCTTTTGATGATGTTTACCAACTGTATTGTGCTGACCAGCAGCTGAGAGACTTTTTAATGCCCTTGCTCGCACGGCTCGAGGTAAGGATTCGAGCAACGGTAGATAATGTCATAACAGGTATAACGCACGACCCTTTTTGGCACCTTAATGATGAATATTTCAAAGATTTTCGTGATGTTGAGCGCGCATTAAGCAAAGCTCAACAAAGATTCAATGTGGGCAAACAAGAATTTGTTGTGCATTACCGTACCCGATACTATACAAAACGATCTTGGGTGCACAGACATACCCCACCATTTTGGATTATATCGGAGATATTTACTCTGGAGCAGTTGCTTAGTATCTGCAAAAGCCTTAAGGAAAGTCATCCAAAGTTTTCAACTTCAGTGGGGAAAAATGAACTTGAAAAAGTCGCACTACCATTTGGTTTAACGTCTTACAGTATTTTAATTACAAATCTAAACTGTATCTTAGAGTTGAGAAATCTTTGTGCTCACCATAGTAGGCTTTGGAATCGAAATCTGCTGACGCCAGGTGGTTTGAAGAATAAGATGTCTGTTCGTGCAAGCATTCCCAATAGACTTTATTCGCAACTGGTGATGGTTCGTATACTTTGCAAATCCCAAGGTATTGATGATGGAATTGAGAAGTTCATGGTAAATATTTTCAGTGCCGTGCCAGTATTCGTTCGAGACATGGAGAATATGGGTTTTCCTACAAACTGGCAAACTGACAAGGTGTGGAAGTAGATGGTAACGGGATGTATTATCGACTCAACTTGGGAAGAATAGGGGTTTGCATACAGATATCACTATTTACCCGCCTATCGGTATTTATTTGATATCGAATTATTCAGAATATCCCGCGATATCTTGACCTTTTGAAAATCAAATGATAGTTTGATTGGACAAAGAAAAAACCCGCACAGGGCGGGTTTTTTTATACTGCAATATGTTTTAGCGACCTTTTGCAATATTACGAGAACAAATCCATGATAACAAATCATCATTCATTGTCAAGTACTAACCTAGTCGGCTCAAAGGCCGACAATGGCAGGTAATACTAAAAAATCACGAAGTCCAAACCGGGAATATATTCGAGTTTCCACGGCATCCCGCCTAATGGCAGGATATTTCAACGAGCATGGCGTTAATTTGGCGGGTTCCTCCGTTTGCGGGTGTGGACGGTGGAAAGCATACGGCAGGGATACCAATACAGCCGAAATCATTCATGACCACGATGGAGCACGGTTTGACGGACATTTTAAATGCGGTAGCGTTTGGGTATGCTCACGCTGTGGTAATGAACGAGTATCACAGACACGCTCATGGCTACGAGCCGCCCTAATTCCAGCTATTGACGCGAATAATATGGTTGCCTCGATGATGACATTCACGATGGCACATACTTACGATGGAGACTGGTCATTATCCATTGATATGCTATTGGCAGCTTATCGGCTATTTGATAGACAAATGCACCGGTATTTCAAAAAAATCGGGTACGTTGGAAAATTGAAATCACTTGAAGCCCCCATAGGCAAAAATGGTATTCACGGGCATCTTCATGTATTAATGGTCTATTCCGCTGGGATGGATATTTCCGATTTCGAAAATACGGCTCGAACTGAATGGGATAAAGCCGTTGCAAAAGTAGGTGGTACATGTAACGAACATGGCTTTGACTTGAAGCTGAATGCTACGGCTGATTATCTTGCGAAGCATGATATTGCCCATGAAATGGCGAATCACAATACCAAAGCAGCACGTAATAAGGGCCGTACATTAGGCCAATTATTGGATTTAGCCGGTAGAGGTGATAAACAGGCATCCGCCGAGTGGCTAAGAGCTATAAAAGCATTACAGGGGCGTTCACGATTTCACGCGGGAGATATTGCAAAAAAATTGGGTATTCCGAATTGCACGGAATGGGAAGACGTGGAGCGCCAAGAAGAAATTGCCGAGCGTAACGAAGATATGCCACCGCCCACACGTATTACTTACCCTTTACGTGACCACCTTAAAGCGACACGCCCAGACAGCCAACGGCCAGCACTAGCAATGATATTGAGAGCCGCCCGTGAAGGCCATGCCGAGATGGTTTACAGAATGGTTCGGGCATTATGTGACGAAGTGGACCGAAGCGACCTTTTAAGGCCTATTGCATGCCCTCAATCCTTCTGGGACTGGCAGGATGACCATTTTCAGAAGATTATTGAGGATGGTGGTTTATCTCCGTAGTAACGCAAAGGCAATATAAGAGTGAACTACAAATTTGGCTTCAACCCTTTTGCACGCTGGATATCTATTTCACGCTTTTGGGCATCGGCGGCGGCTTTTTGACTTTGGATTATCCGGTCATATGAATCGGCGATATTTTCCATCCCAATAGAAAATGCTTCCACAAAATGATTTTTATCTTCTCGAAAATAAGCAATTATATATTTTCCGCAAGTTGGGTTAAGGGTAGCTCCAACTGGTATGTTTGCATCAAAGTTATTACCATATCTCAATGTCATGGCAAAACCTAAATCACATATTACGGGAACCACATTTCGTGTTATATCAAAATTTTGCTTTCCAGCTCTATCATATTCCCAAAACATGAAATTATTTCTTCCCATATATGGATCTCTCTTGAGATCAGTACGCAATTCACCGCCAGAGTCAAGTCCATACTTTTTCTGTAACATTAATTTTAATTCACTCAAAGGGAATCGATCTTTTGGATTTGGAAACGATTGAAATCTAATAACTTGCGAAACATTTGAGTTTTCCCCTTGATATATTAATGTCTGATCACACAAGTATGCCTCTCTGTCCATCTCGCATACTGCACCAGCTCGGTAACCAACAGGGACGCCCTTTGTTTTGTAGATTTCTAATGGGTAGTTTTTGTCTTTAAGGTAATTATTATTAAGAGATAGCATTATTTTCTTAGCATCTTCTAATGACGAGCCAAGTTGAATGCCGGAAATATCTAATGCACTAGCACACAAGGCAGTCATTGAGAGAAAAATTGAAATAATTGCTTTTAAAATGTACGAATTCATTAAGTTGCCTCTACATAAATGATTGCGTTGATAATTTACGGGGAATGGAATATTTCTATTCAGCAGGTTTGTAGACCTCGTTACTGCCCGGAATGAAGGTATGTCCACAGCGATTGAGGGCAGCGTGCTCAATCGAAAGGATATATTTAGTCCTTGGGACGTTTAAAATAAAAGGTGAAGCCTTCGATTGCAATAAGTTCCCACCCTCGTTCACCCTGAGTATCAAGAATTCTATTCAGGCCTCCACCGCCCGTTTGTTGAGAATCTCCGTCAATCGCAAAGTAAGTAATTGTTTTGCCCTCAACACGAATGTCTAAGTTGTGATATTCCCATTTTTGCATGGTGTGTATTCCCTTGTAGTTGACCTAACGGTTCGGCACAACGACCGAAACCGGCGCCAATGCTACTCTATAAAAGTCGCATTACGACTATTTTGAATAGGGCTTGACGATGGTCAAATGTCCGTTTCCCTGTATCACGTTGATTACAACGCCTTGCGTTCTTTGCTGCGAGAGGTTCGGGCCAATGCTGGTCTTACGCAAGTTCAGATGGCAGGCGCTCTTAACGTCGGACAGTCATATGTTTCGAAGCTGGAACGTGGCGAAAACTTCGTGGATGTGTTGCTCTTCGCCCGGTGGTGTCAGGTCTGCGGAGTCAAGCCGGGAAAGGCTCTGGATGTACTGTTGTCCTTGGAAGACTTGCCCGAGGACAATAAATAAAAAGCCATCTTGGTTTGCGAACGTGTTGTAAAATCTATTGGCGTACTGGTAGCAATGCTGGTAGCGATATTTTTTAACCAGCTACTGCCTAAGTAGTTGATTTATTTGGGTTTTTTGGATTGGGCATATCTGTCCCGTCCACTCCGCCATTAATGGAATAGTTGCTTTACCAAATTGGTTGTGACGATTTTTTTGGCAAGTCTAAGGTTTAGACCCCATCGTCTAGAGGCCTAGGACATCACCCTTTCACGGTGAGTACCGGGGTTCGAATCCCCGTGGGGTCGCCAAGTTTTTAAGCGGGAATAGCTCAGTTGGTAGAGCGATACCTTGCCAAGGTATAGGTCGAGAGTTCGAGCCTCTTTTCCCGCTCCATATAAGTAAAGCCCGCTGTTCAAAAAATAGTGGGCTTTTTCTTTTTAATGACAGTATTGACTATCGGAGTCGTAATAAATCATCTTGATGGGCAGTTTGGTGCGGGGAATATTGGAGTACCAGGCTGACTGATCAACGATTGCGTGTGATTTGAACCTTTAATCTAATTGATTTCACATCCCATCCCTTGGTTCGCAAATGAGATTCAAGCGAAGGCAGAATCTGACGAATTTTTGCTGCAACTGCGTTGTTGTCTAGAATCAGGCACCAAACCGGGCCTTCAATTGGGCCAGCTTTGACTGCTGTACGAAGTGACGCAGGAATGAGAGACTCAACGGCCTTGAGTCGAGCAACAGAATCACCAGAGAGCTCAATTAGTCTTGCCAAGGTTGGCGAGTCCTGACTGGCTTGCATAAGCGTAAAGGGACGTTGGCGGCGGTTCATGAGCGTGTTGTTGTGAGAATAATCAGATGCAATTAATTATCACGGATGCGTGGCTTGCCAAAAGTCGAGCGATTCACCTCAGCGGGACCAAGTTGATTTTGGCTACGTTGTTGGCATCAGTCACTTTGATGATGGTGGCTGCAGGCCTGTACCACTGGGTGTTTCTGAAGGGGGCCAGGGAGGGGTGGCCCGTGGTTGGGGCATTGCTCAGACTGGTTGTCAAGGATGAGTTTGAGCAGCGTGACCGTTTTATGCGTGAAAACCTAGATGTTTTGGCTCGCAAATTAGGCGAAATGCAGGCCAAAATGACACAGCTCGAATCTTTAGGTGAGCGTGTTTCAGGCTTGGCAGGCGTCAATCCCAATGACATCAAGATGAAGCCCGGCCAAGGTGGGGTATTGGTTTCAGGTCGTTCCTTGTCCATGGCTGAGCTTCAGGCTACTTTGGTCGATCTGGATCGGCTCACCGATCAACGAACCGACTTGATGACGGTTATGGAGTCTAGGCTGTTTGAACAAAAAATCCGCAGCATGATGGTGCCCACGCAGCCGCCGGTCGCCGATGGCAATCTGGGCTCCCTGTTCGGTTGGCGAATTGATCCATTTACTGGTCGTTCTGCACTTCATACTGGACTGGATTTTGCTGCTGGACAAGGAACCCCCATCCTGGCAGCGGCTGGTGGCGTCGTTGTGGCACAGGAGTTTCACCCTGAATACGGAAACATGATCGAAATCGATCACGGCAACGACCTGGTTACACGATATGCCCATGCCTCTAAAACATTCGTCAAAAAAGGTGACTTGATCAAGCGAGGTCAAAAGATTGCAGAGGTCGGAACCACCGGCCGTTCCACTGGTGCACATTTGCACTTTGAAGTGTTAGTGCAAGGGATTCCGCAAGACCCTCAGAAATTTTTGGCAGCTGGCCGCAACTTGCCGTCTCAACGTTTGGCTAAGCTGGTTATACCTGCTGAAAGGCACCTGTCCGGTCAAAGGTAAAATCATCGGATTGGTTTCTCTGCATTAGGCATTGCGTGCAAACGCTTGCATTTCGCGATGGTTACCCCCATTTCACCCAGATTAGAAAAAGGATTGCGCTGTTCTGTTAGCCCATGTGGGCTGGCGGGCCCGTCTTGTATTCATGGCAACCAATATCCTCACCAAAATTTTCGGCAGTCGCAATGACCGCCTGCTTAAACAATTCCGTACCAGCGTGGTGCATATCAATGCGATGGAGGCCGAGTTTGAGAAGCTATCTGATGACGCCTTACGCGGCAAAACAGAAGAGTTCAAGGAGCGCATAAGCAAGGGCGAAACCCTGGATGCTTTATTGCCTGAGGCATTTGCCGTCGTGCGCGAAGGTTCCAAGCGCGTGATGAAAATGCGCCATTTCGACGTGCAAATGCTGGGCGGCATGTCGCTGCACAACGGCAAGATTTCTGAAATGGGCACCGGCGAGGGTAAGACGCTGACTGCCACACTGCCCGTGTATCTCAATGCCTTGACGGGCAAGGGTGTTCACGTTGTGACAGTAAATGACTATTTGGCCAATCGTGATGCTCGGTGGATGGGTAAGCTTTATAACTTCTTGGGCCTTACAGTCGGTATCAATTTGCCGAATATGACACGCGAAGAAAAGCAGGAAGCCTACCGTGCCGACATCACCTACGGTACCAATAACGAATATGGCTTTGATTACCTGCGCGACAATATGGTTTATGAGGCCGATGATCGTGTTCAGCGTGGTCTGAATTACGCCATTGTGGATGAGGTGGACTCCATCTTGATTGATGAAGCCCGCACCCCCTTGATCATCAGCGGTCAGGCGGAAGATCACACCGATCTGTACATTGCCATCAATAAAGTGGTTCCTTTGCTGCACCGGCAGGAAGGTGAAGAAGACCCTCGTACCGGCGAGGGCATCACCAAGCCGGGCGATTTCACGCTGGATGAAAAAAGCCATCAGGTTTTCCTGACCGAACAAGGCCATGAAAGTGCTGAGCGGGTTCTTTCCGAGTTGGGACTGATTCCTGAGGGCGCGACGCTTTACGACCCCGCCAACATCACGTTGATGCATCACCTGTATGCAGCCTTGCGTGCCAACCACCTGTATCACCGTGACCAGCACTATGTGGTGCAGGAAGGCGAGATTGTGATCGTGGACGAGTTTACAGGCCGGTTGATGTCGGGTCGACGCTGGAGCGAAGGCTTGCATCAAGCCGTTGAAGCCAAAGAAGGCGTGGCGATCCAGCCAGAAAACCAGACCATGGCGTCGATTACCTTCCAGAACTACTTCCGTCTTTATAGCAAGTTGGCCGGTATGACGGGTACGGCCGATACTGAGGCCTATGAGTTCCAGGAAATCTATGGTTTGGAGACGGTGGTCATGCCGCCTAACCGCCCAAGCAAGCGCGAAGACCAGCTGGACCGTGTGTACAAGACTACGCGTGAAAAATACGAAGCGGCGATCAAAGATATTCGGGAATGCTTTGAGCGCGGCCAGCCCGTGCTGGTGGGCACCACCTCGATTGAAAACTCGGAAATCATTGCGCAGCTGCTGGAAAAAGAAAAGCTGCCGCACCAAGTGCTGAATGCCAAACAGCATGCGCGTGAAGCCGATATCGTGGCCCAAGCGGGTCGCGCCAAGATGATCACCATCGCTACCAACATGGCCGGTCGTGGTACGGACATTGTGCTGGGTGGTAATGTGAGCTTGGCGGTGGACGCTGTGGAGGCTGATGAAACGCTAGATGCCGAGCAGAAGCAGCAACAGATTGCCGCCATCCGTGCACAGTGGGCCAAGGATCATGAGCAGGTGACTGCCTTGGGTGGCTTGCGCATCATCGCCACCGAACGACATGAGTCTCGACGCATCGACAACCAGTTACGGGGTCGTTCCGGTCGTCAAGGTGACCCTGGTTCATCGCGGTTTTATTTGAGTCTGGATGATTCGCTGATGAGGATTTTTGCCGGTGACCGGGTCAAGTCCATCATGGATCGACTCAAAATGCCTGATGGAGAAGCGATTGAGGCGGGCATTGTCACGCGCAGCATCGAAAGCGCACAGCGCAAGGTAGAGGCTCGCAACTTTGATATGCGTAAACAGTTGCTCGAATATGACGATGTGTCCAATGATCAGCGCAAGGTGATTTATCAGCAGCGCAACGAAATTCTGGATGCGGCTGATTTGTCGGCTCAGATTGCCTCCTTGCGTGAAGGCAGTTTCAATGATCTGGTCCGCGAATATGTGCCCGTTGAATCGGTCGAAGAGCAATGGAATATTGCTGCACTGGAGCGGGTATTGGCTGATGAATGGCAACTAAGCATTCCATTGCAGAGCCATGTGAGTGCCGCCAGTGCCATCACCGATGAAGACCTGTTGGAGCTTGTTCGTGTAGAGGCAAACAAGGTCTTTGATGCCAAGGTGGAGTTGGTTGGCGGTGAGAACTTTACCCAGTTCGAGCGCATGGTGTTGTTGCAGAGCATTGATACCCATTGGCGCGAGCACCTGAGTTCACTCGATTATTTGCGGCAGGGTATTCATTTGCGCGGTTATGCCCAGAAACAACCGAAACAGGAATACAAGCGTGAAGCATTCGAGTTGTTCGGTCAATTGCTTGATGCCGTCAAAAATGACGTGACCAAGGTTCTCATGACGGTGCGGGTTCAGTCCGGTGAGCAACTGGAACAGGCCGCAGAGGAGCTGGAAAATCGCGGAGAAAGTATTGCAAACGTAACCTACAGCGCACCGAATGAGACTGGCGGGGTTGAAACCACGGTGGACGAGGAGACTGTCAATACAAAAAAAATGCCTTTGGCGAACGCCGTCCCCCGTGTGGGGCGCAATGAGCCTTGCCCTTGCGGCAGTGGCAAGAAATACAAGCATTGCCACGGCAAGCTGGACTAACTATTAAATATTCGCTTTAGCATCGGGTCTTGGATTTTGTCCAAGACCCGATTGTTTTTGGCGGGGTGACTTTTGGATAATTTGTTGCTTTTCTGAAGGAAATATATGTCTGTTAACTTATTTGCCCCCAATCCCGCTGATTTGTACCCCATTGCCGGGGTGCGTATCGGCGTGACTGAAGCCGGTATTCGCAAGGCCAATCGCAAGGATTTGACGGTTGTATTGATCGACGAAGGTGCTTCTGTGTCGGGCGTATTTACCCAGAATCGTTTTTGCGCTGCGCCGGTGCAGATTTGTCGAGAACATCTTGCTAGTGGCGTGGGCGTCAGGGCCATGATCATCAATACCGGTAATGCCAATGCCGGAACCGGCGAAGACGGGCGCGTCCGGGCCATGAATACATGCACGGCGCTCGCACTCAAGCTCGACATTTCTCCCGAGCAAGTTCTTCCTTTTTCTACTGGCGTCATCATGGAAACCCTTCCTGTTGACCGCATTGAAGCCGGTTTGAACGGTGCGTTGGCCGATGTGAATGACGCAAATTGGTTGCGCGCTTCGGAGGGCATCATGACGACTGACACGGTGGCCAAGGCCTTTGGCATGCAAGTGATGATTGGCGGCGCGCTGGTCAGCATTACCGGTATCAGCAAAGGTGCCGGCATGATCCGGCCGAATATGGCAACTATGTTGGGTTTTATGGCGACGGATGCATGTGTCAGCCAGGCGCTGATGCAGCAGTTGGCAACTGAGTTGGCTGAAGGCTCCTTCAACCGGGTTACCGTGGATGGCGATACCTCCACCAACGACTCGTTTGTTGTCATTGCCACCAACAAGGTCGCCCATGCAACGATTGACTCTCTGGATTCAGAGGAGGGGCAAGCGCTCAAGGCGGCCATGCTGGGTATTGCACAAAAACTAGCGCAAGCCATTGTGCGTGACGGGGAGGGTGCTACCAAATTTATAGCAATCAAGGTTGAAGGCGGAAAAACACAGGCGGAGTGTCGCCTGGTGGCGTATGCCATTGCGCATTCCCCTCTGGTCAAAACAGCTTTCTTTGCCAGCGACCCGAATCTGGGCCGTATTCTGGCTGCGGTGGGCTACGCCGGCATCAGTGATCTCGATCAGACAGGTATTGATTTGTATCTTGACGAGGTTCATGTGGCGATTCAAGGCGGTCGCAATCCGCTGTATCGTGAAGAAGATGGTCAGCGGGTCATGAAGCAAAGCGAGATCACGGTGCGGGTGGTTCTCGGGCGCGGCACGGCGCAGGATACGGTATGGACCTGTGACCTGAGCCATGAGTACGTCACGATCAATGCGGACTACCGGTCATGAACGAAGAACTGGTGCATTTTTTGCGGCGTGCCGAGCAACTTATCAGTCGGATTGAATCGGTATTGCCGCAGCCACTCTCGCAACCTGACTGGAGCGCTTCAGTGGCCTACCGCTATCGCAAACGCAGTACGGGGCATGGTTCATTGGAGCCGGTGCGTCATGTGGGTGCCATGGGTTTGGTGGATCTAAAAGAAATTGAACCGCAAAAGGAAAAGATCCAGACCAATACGCTGCAATTTGTCAGTGGCAAGCCCGCCAATAACGTGTTGTTGACCGGTGCACGAGGCACAGGCAAATCGTCGCTGATCAGAGCTTGTTTGAACGAATATGCGGGGCAGGGATTGCGCTTGATTGAAGTGGATAAGGCTGATTTGGTGGATTTGCCCGATATTGTGGATGTCGTGTCGCAGCGGCCAGAGAAATTCATTGTGTTTTGCGATGATTTGAGCTTTGAAGATGGTGAACCAGGCTACAAGGCACTTAAGTCGATTCTGGATGGCTCCGTGGCCGCCACGACTCCTAATGTGTTGATTTACGCCACCAGCAACCGGCGCCACCTGCTGCCGGAGTACATGAAGGAAAACCTCACTTACACGCACACGGACGACGGTGAGGTTCATCCCGGGGAGGGCGTGGAAGAAAAAATCTCCTTGTCTGAACGTTTTGGTTTGTGGGTCAGCTTTTATCCCTTTAACCAGAATGAATACCTTGCCATCGTGGCGCAATGGTTGTTCTCGTTTGGTGTTGATCCCGAAGCCATTGTTGCCGCACGGTCAGAAGCGCTGGTATGGGCCTTGGAGCGAGGTTCGCGCAGCGGCCGGGTGGCTTACCAGTTTGCGCGCGACTATGCGGGCAAACACGCTGCATGAGTGCAAACACTGTGCCGTTGGTGGCGGATGCCGGTCGTCCCCGGGAGGGTGGCGCTGACCGAGCGGTGGTTGACGTAGCTGTTGGCGTCCTGATTCGACCAAATGGCGACTTCTTGCTCACCTCCAGACCTGTGGGCAAGGTTTATGAAGGCTATTGGGAGTTTCCAGGTGGAAAGCTGGAGGCTGGAGAGACCGTGGAGCAGGCTTTGCAACGTGAATTGCATGAAGAACTCGGTATCAACATCGGTCCTGCCGAGCTGTGGAAGATGGAGATGGTGGACTATCCCCACGCACTGGTGCGCTTGAGTTTTTGCAAGGTCTTCAGCTGGACCGGTGAGCTCCAGATGCGCGAAGCCCAGTCATTTTCATGGCAGCACCTTCCGGTGCAGGTGGAGCCTGTTTTGCCGGGAACGGTGCCGGTGCTTCAATGGTTTGCCACAGAACGCGGGTTTCAAGGCGCTACTTATTTAATAGCTACTCACGCAAGTAAATAGAGGGCTAGAGCCTGTTTTTATATAAATTTTGCGCTACTGCTCGTTGTCAGTGAGTTGATCTTCCGGCAAAACAATGGCGGGTACGCGGAAGTCTTCATTGGCCCAGGCACCCAAATCGATGTTTTTGCAGCGTTCGCAGCAAAATGGTCGAAATGGATTGGAAGGGGCATAAATACTGTCGCCCCCGCAAGTGGGACAGGGCACCCGTTTGGTTTGGCTGGAATGGGCCGTGTCAACAGGTTTCATGAGCACAGGGTTAATTCAAAAGCGGCGTCTTCGTTGCATGCATGGAGCCTATCGTCTTCCCCGTGACGCATGAGTCGGATGGACACCATGAGCCGATTGCCACTGATCTCGGGGATTAGTTCCTGTGAAGCGTTCAGTGACAATCGCAGCAGTTGAAAAGTTCTGCCTTGGGGCAGGTTTTGTTGAAATTGGCCGTCTTTGGCGATGACCTTTTGTGGCGCGCCTGAATCTCGTAGCAACTTGAGCAAGACGTGAATCGAATCAGCCAGCGGTGCCAGTGTAGAGGCCCAACGGTTGAGGTCGCTTCTGCGCTGGGCCCCGGTTTTGTGTTGCCAGGCGTAATAGGCTGGCAGATCAAATTCGCAGGTTCCGCCTGGAATGCCAACTCGGCTGCGGATGCTCATGAGCCAGTCATTATCAGTCAGCGATTGCCCCGCTTTGCCAGTCAGACCGTTCAGGGCCTGAAAGCAGTGTTCCAGTTGGTTAATCACGTCATCGAGCACGCCTTCAGCGATGGCTGGGTTGCCCCGATAGGCATCCAGAATGTGTTTTTGCTTATCTAGGTCTTTGAGCACATCGGATTTGAGGTCGGCTCGCGCACCTACATCCATGATTTCAAAGAGGGTTGTAAGCGCGTGATGGTGATCAAGCGCCGGGTCGCGCGAGATCAGCTCCGTCAGACGCAAAAACAGATGTTCCAGTCGCAGATAAGTGCGGATGCGTTCGTTAAAGGGGTATTCGTAAAGGATCACGCTGAGTTTTTTCTGTAGGCCTGAAGCTGGTTGGATGATAGCCCGAAGTGAGCTGATATTTGCTGGACCTCATCTTCAAGTTCCGCCAACGACCGATCGACGTTGAAAATGACCGTGTCGGCCGCTGCAAGACGCCGGTCACGTCCCGCTTGGGATGCGATGATTTTTTCGATGGCCTCTTGTGTCAATTGGCTGCGAGCCATGACTCGACTGATCTGGATTTCTGGAGTGCAATCTACTACCAATACGTGATCCACTTTTTGGCGCCAAGTGGGGGATTCAACCAGTAGGGGAATGTCAAAGACAACGCAAGTCCGCCCTTCGCTGGCTGCGTTGAGTGCCCGTCGTTGTGTTTCTTGTGCAACCAATGGATGAATGATGGATTCCAGGCGTTTGCGCGCGGTGGGATCGGTGAAGGCAATTGTTCTCATCTTGTCCCGGTTCATGGCACCATCGGGCGTGATGGCGCTCTGACCAAATGCGAAGGCAATAGCGGGGATGGCCAAGCCCCCCGAAGCGGTCAGGTCGCGGGCAATTGCATCAGCATCTACCACCGCCGCCCCCCTTTTTGCCAGTAGACCAGCAACGGTACTCTTGCCGCTGCCAATACCGCCAGTCAGTCCAAGCCGGACGAGGGATTCCACCGTTCAGAGTCCGATAACGCGAAGTACCGAGGCAGGGCCGAAAATCATGACTGTCAGCCCGGAGCCAGCCAGAAATGGGCCAAATGGTATATAGCCGCCCGCCCGCAAACCGCTGGAGAATTTCATGGCAATCCCGACGACGGCTCCAATGACCGAAGCCATCAGAATAATGGGCACCAGCGCTTGCCAGCCGAACCAGGCACCCAGCGCGGCAAATAATTTGAAATCACCAAATCCCATGCCTTCTTTGCCTGTTGCAAGTTTGAAGGCCCAGTAGACAATCCATAGGGACATATAGCCTGCCACAGCCCCCCAAAATGCTGAAGGCAGAGGAACGGTGTTCCATTGAAGTGCCGCAGCGATCAGACCCGCCCACAGCAGGGGCAATGTAATGTCATCGGGCAAGAGTGTGGTGTCCCAGTCAATCAGGGCCAGTGCCAAAAGAGCGGCCGTAAATGCGCTCCAGATCAGCGCGGCAGGGGTTGTGCCCCAGTGCCAGCCACAGTAAAAAAAGAGAGTGCCAGTGGTCAGTTCCACCAGTGGATAGCGAAGGCTGATAGGCGCTTTGCAAGCCGAACATTTACCCCGCAAAAGCAGGTAACTTACGACTGGAATATTTTCGAACCAACTAATTTGATGACCGCATTGCTGACACCGGGAGCGGGGCACACTCAGGTTGAACTTTTCTGCGGGAGGTAATTCTTTGCCTTCCAAATCGGCGCACTCAGCCTTCCATTGGGCTTCAAGCATGCGGGGAAGCCTGTAAATCACAACATTGAGAAAGCTGCCGATCAGAAGACCAAAAATAGCAAAAATGCTTAAATCAAACCATGGAGAAATTAGCATCAAACCACCTGACCTAATTTGAAAATTGGCAGGTACATGGCGACCACAATGCCACCAATAACAGTGCCTAGAATCACAATGATGATGGGTTCCATCAAGCTGGAGATGCCAGCGACCATGTCATCGACCTCTGATTCGTAAAAATCAGCAGCCTTGCCAAGCATGTGGTCAACCGACCCTGACTCTTCGCCAATGGAACACATTTGCAGGACCATCGACGGAAAGAGATTGGCGTTGGTCATTGCTACCGTTAATGCGGTACCTGTTGATACTTCTTGTTGAATTTTTTTTGTGGCTAACTCGTAAACAGAGTTGCCTGCAGCACCGCCGACCGAGTCAAGTGCCTCAACCAAAGGGACTCCTGCGGCAAACATGGTGGACAGTGTTCGGGTCCAGCGCGCTATGCAGGATTTATCGACCAATACGCCAAAAATAGGCATTTTCAGCATGATGCGGTCCATGACATGCTGCATTTTCTCGTTGCGTTGCCAAGCTTGCATGAAAAAATAAAAACCACCGAAGAGGCCGCCAAAAATCAGCCACCAGTATTTAACAAAAATTTCACTGATGGCAATCACCGCCAGTGTGGGGGCCGGTAAGTCAGCGCCGAAATTGGAAAAAACTTCCTTAAAAGCAGGCACCACAAAAATCATGATGACCGCCGTGACGACAAATGCCACGATCAGGACCGAGATCGGATACATCAAGGCGGATTTGATCTTTGACTTGATCGCCTCGGTCTTTTCCATGTAAACCGCAAGTCGGTCCAGCAACTGGTCCAAAATGCCTGCAGATTCACCAGCCTCGATCAGGTTGCAATAGAGGTTGTCAAAATACAGCGGAAACTTGCGGAAGGCCACACTTAGCGATGTGCCTGTCTCCACGTCTGTGCGGATATCGTTGAGAAGCTTGGTGACGCTGGTGTTTGGGTTTCCGCGTCCGACAATGTCAAAGGCTTGAAGCAGGGGGACACCTGCTTTCATCATGGTGGCAAGTTGTCGCGTGAAGATGGCAAGATCTTTGGGCTTGATTGATTTGCCTGCGCGCATCTTGCGCTTTTTAAGTTTGGTTGGGGTGACGCCTTGACGGCGCAAAGCAGCTTGAACTTGATTCTCGCCAGCTGCTCTTGTTTCGCCGCGCACTTGCTTTCCGTTGCGGTCTTTACCCTCCCATTCAAAGACAAATTCTTTGATACTTTTTGACTTTGTGGTGGCCATAAATTTCCCCGGATATCTCGATTATTCGTTGGTGACTGCAAGCACTTCTTCCAGCGAAGTCAAGCCTAATTTGGCTTTGTGCAGACCGGCTTGTCTGAGCGAGCGGACACCTTCGCGTTTGGCTTGTTCAGCAATTTCCAATGCGTTGCCATCGCGCAAAATGATTCGTTGAATTTCTTCCGTGATCGGCATGACTTGGTACAAGCCGACGCGGCCTTTGTACCCGTTATTACACATGGAGCAGCCCACTGCCCGGTACGATACCCAAGTGCCCTTGAGTTCATCGTCAGTGTAGCCAGCATCAAGTAATACTTTCTTTGGAATATCAATAGGAGTTTTGCAGTTGGGGCAAAGGCGTCGCGCCAGTCGTTGCGCCGTGATAAGTATCACGCTCGAAGCGATGTTAAAAGGCGCAATGCCCATGTTTCGCATGCGTGTCAGGGTTGTGGGGGCATCGTTGGTATGCAGGGTGGACAGCACAAGATGGCCTGTTTGGGCTGCTTTGATGGAGATATCCGCTGTTTCAAGGTCACGGATTTCGCCCACCATGATGATGTCTGGATCCTGACGAAGGAATGATTTAAGCGCTACAGCAAAAGTAAGTCCGGCTTTTTCATTGACGCTGACCTGGTTGACACCGGGCAAATTAATTTCGCAGGGATCTTCCGCTGTTGCGATGTTGACACCGGGTTTGTTCAGAATGTTCAGGCAGGTATAAAGTGAAACCGTTTTACCGGATCCAGTCGGACCAGTCACCAAAATCATTCCATACGGCCTGCCAATGGCTTGTACCAGTCGCTCTTTCTCTTCAGGTTCGTAGCCCAATGCATCAATGCCCAGTTTTGCACTGCTCGGGTCAAGAATCCGGATCACAATCTTTTCACCAAACATCGTTGGCAAAGTGCTGACCCGAAAGTCGATGACTCGGTCAGGCCCAATCTTCAGTTTCATCTTGCCATCTTGGGGAACCCGTTTTTCAGAGATGTCCATTCTCGAAATAACTTTGATGCGGGAGGCTAGCTTGTCTTTGATCGCAATCGGGGGGGAGGCGATTTCCCGAAGTTCACCATCAATTCGGAACCGAACCCGATAGTTGTGTTCGTAGGGCTCGAAGTGCAAATCGGAGGCTCGCATGCTGAAAGCATCGAGCAGCATCTTGTGTAAAAACTTGACGACCGGTGCGTCTTCAACTTCTGAAACAGTAGTGTCTTGGCTTTCAGTAACACTCTCAGCTGACGCCTCATCGAATTCAAAGTCACTGCCAATGATGTTGTCCATCGTTTCTGATGCACTAACAGCGCTGGCCGTCACCAATTTCAGGAGCTTGTCGTATTCAGCAATAACCCAATCAACACCCAACTGAGTGGAAAATTTAATTTTTTCGGCAGCTTGCTGGTCCGAGGGGTCTGCAGTTGCAACGATCAGTCTGTTATTGCGTTTGCTTAGTACAACAACGCGGTAATCCTGGCATATTTTTATGTCCAAAAGACCTTTGGGAAGTCGTTGTGGGTCAATGGCATCCAGATCGATCAGTGGCGCTGCAAATGCCGTGGACATGGTGTGCGCCAAGTCAGCCGCGGAAACAACTCCAGAGCCGGTAAGCTCCGCAATAAAACTGTTTCGGCCACTTTGGGCTTTTCGATAAATATCTTCCGCTGATTTTTGCCCAAGTTTTCCGGCAAGAACAAGAGCGCGGACTAACCCCGGCAGAGCGGTGGTTTGAGGTTCAGATTGGGATGTGTCAACAGCGGCCATAGTGCAGGAATGTACTACGTCAGTAGAGCGTGCATTGAAAAGCCATAAGTTAGTACACCAGGTTGGCTGTTTGACCACGGTATGTGGTCGGAATGAGAGGATTCGAACCTCCGACCCCTTCGTCCCGAACGAAGTGCGCTACCAGGCTGCGCCACATTCCGAAATTCGTCTTGTTTGCAAGTCAATGTCAAGACTTGCGCTCAAGTAATTTTGATGCCAATTCTATCAAACATGAGGTGTGTGGTCCCGGCGGAAGGCGCATGGCAGAGGCGATAGCGCGTTGTGCTTCCTGAGTTGCGGCCAAGCGGGCGACATCAAGCGCCCCGGTTGATTTCACGATGCTGACAACTTGATCAAGCATGGAAACACCGCCTGTTTCAATCGCTTCCCGGATGATGCCTCTTTCGCTGGAAGTGCCCCGTTGCATGGCTGCAATCAGTGGCAAGGTGGTTTTGCCTTCGCGCAGATCGTCACCAAGACTTTTTCCCATCACGTCCGCATCACCGGTGTAGTCAAGCACATCATCAATCACTTGAAATGCGGTGCCTAGTGCTTGTCCATAGCTTGAGCAAGCTTCTTCCATTGCAGGTGATCCACCCGCGAGAATGGCGCCCACTTTAGCGCTGGCTTCGAATAATTTGGCAGTCTTGGATCGGATAACCTGAAGATAGCCTGCCTCATCCAATTCGGCGTTGTGCATGTTCATCAGTTGCAATACTTCACCTTCTGCGATGACGTTGGTTGCATCTGCAAGAACTTCCATAACGCGCATATTTTGCGCATCAACCATCATCTGAAATGCTCGGGAATACAAGAAATCACCCACCAGCACGCTGGCTGGGTTTCCAAATGTTTCGTTCGCAGTTGCATTGCCCCGGCGCAGGACTGAGTCATCAACTACGTCGTCATGTAGCAAGGTGGCGGTGTGAATGAATTCCACTACGGCAGCCAGGTTGAACCGCTGTTCGCCGGTATAGCCTAGCGCACCACAACTGAGCAAAAGTAAGGCTGGTCGTAAGCGTTTGCCGCCGGCAGCAATGATGTAGCGAGAAACTTGACCGACCAGTGGCGCGCCAGAGTCCAGTCGGCGTGCGATGACCTGATCAACTTCGCGCATATCGTGCGCGATGATCGAGAGGGATGGTGCGGGGCTGGAGGTATTAACTTGCAAGACAGATGACCAGTTGTGTGCGCGAATTATAGGAACTAGAAAGCCCGAAAATTCGAGCGGGGATATGTTAATTGCTGCTAATGACTTGCTGGGCTATAATTTAGGGCTCTGTGAAAATTCGTTTACAGAGCTAAATTGAAGAGGTCAACATGTACGCGGTCATAAAAACCGGCGGCAAGCAATATCGAGTTGCAGCCGGCGAAAAAATTAAAGTAGAACAGATTGCTGCGGACGTAGGCCAAGAGATTGTGTTCAACGAAGTTCTAGCGGTCGGTAACGGCGCAGATCTGAAAGTGGGTACTCCCTTGGTGTCCGGCGCAACCGTTAGTGTCACAGTTCTGGCACACGGCAAGCACGACAAGGTCAGCATTTTTAAAATGCGCCGTCGTAAGCACTATCAAAAACGTCAAGGGCATCGTCAACAGTTCACTGAACTGCTGATTGGCGCTATTGTTGCTTAAGGGGCACGGGTCATGGCACAGAAAAAAGGCGGCGGCTCTACGCGAAATGGGCGCGATTCAAAGCCCAAAATGCTCGGTGTGAAGAAGTTCGGCGGTGAAGTGATCAGTGCTGGCGCGATCATTGTTCGTCAACGTGGCACCGTGTTCCATCCTGGCGTCAATGTTGGCATCGGTAAGGATCACACCTTGTTTGCACTGGTGGAGGGTAACGTGCTGTTCAACACCAAAGGTGCGATGAACAAGAAAACGGTGAACGTTATCGCAGCTTAAGTTGCGCGAACTTCCCAATTGAGACCCTGCGCGCTGCGCGGGGTTTTTCGTTTATAAAGCCGGATTCCGTAAATGGAATGAAATCATGAAATTCGTTGACGAAGCCTATATTGACGTCTCTGCAGGCGATGGTGGCGCAGGCTGCGTCTCGTTTCGGCATGAAAAATACAAAGAATTTGGCGGCCCCAATGGGGGGGATGGTGGTCGTGGTGGTCACGTATTCGCCGTCGCCGACCCCAACCTGAATACCCTGGTGGACTTCCGCTTTTCCCGCCGACATGACGCCAAGCGCGGTGAGCACGGTATGGGCTCCGACATGTTTGGCGCGGCAGGTGCCGACATCACCTTGAAAATGCCGGTGGGCACCATCATCACCAATGCCGAAACCGGCGAAGTGTTGTTTGAGTTAATTACGCCGGGTGAAGTCATCACCATTGCCAAGGGCGGCGATGGCGGGTTTGGCAATATGCGTTTCAAGAGCGCGATCAACCGTGCGCCACGGCAAAAAACGCCAGGCTGGCCGGGTGAAAAATTTGAACTCAAACTCGAACTCAAGGTGTTGGCCGATGTGGGCTTGCTGGGTATGCCCAACGCGGGAAAATCCACCCTGATCACGGCTATTTCCAATGCGCGTCCGCGTATTGCTGACTATCCATTTACCACCTTGCACCCCAATTTGGGCGTCGTGCGGGTGGGGCCGGAGCAGAGTTTTGTGGTGGCCGATTTGCCGGGTTTGATCGAAGGTGCATCCGACGGCGCAGGCCTGGGGCATCTCTTTTTGCGCCATTTGCAGCGTACCCGTCTGTTGTTACATGTTATCGACATGGCGCCGTTTGACGAATCAATCGACACCGTGGCGCAAGCCAAAGCGATTGTGAATGAGCTCAAAAAATACGACCCGGCGCTGTATAACAAGCCGCGTTGGCTGGTGCTTAATAAACTGGATATGGTTCCGCTGGAGCAGCGCGCAGCGCTGGTCAAGGACTTTGTCAAGCGGCTCAAGTTCAAGGGGCCTGTATTTGAAATTTCGGCTTTGACGCGTGAAGGCTGTGAGTCGCTCATCAAGACCGTCTATCAGCACATCAAGGCGCAACAGGTGGCTGAACAGACGCCCGAAGTCGTGGATCCCCGGTTTGCGATTGATCCCGAATAACACTCTCGCTCTTTATTTGATAGCTGCCTACGCATGATTGACGGAGGCTGCAGCCTAAAATGACTATTGATACAACTTCATCTGTGTTACGCAATGCCAAGCGCATCGTTGTCAAGGTTGGCTCCAGTTTGGTGACCAATGAGGGGCGCGGACTCGATGAAGCCGCCATTGGTGAGTGGTGTCGCCAAATGTCGCTGCTGGTGCGTGGCGGATGCGAAGTCATCATGGTGTCCAGTGGCGCCATTGCCGAAGGCATGAAACGGCTGGGCTGGACAAGCCGCCCGCACGAAATTCATGAGTTGCAGGCGGCAGCCGCAGTCGGCCAGATGGGCTTGGCGCATGTGTATGAAACCAAGCTGCGTGAAAACGGGCTGGGCAGTGCGCAGGTTTTGCTGACGCATGCTGATTTGGCTGATCGGGAGCGCTACCTTAATGCCCGCTCCACATTGCTGACCTTGCTCAAGCTGGGCGTGGTGCCTGTGATCAATGAAAACGATACCGTGGTCAATGACGAAATAAAGTTCGGTGACAACGACACCCTGGGCGCGCTGGTGGCCAATCTGGTCGAGGCGGATGCCCTGGTTATTTTGACCGATCAAAAAGGGCTGTTCACCGCCGACCCGCGCAAGGATGCCTCTGCCCAGTTTGTCCACGAAGCCAAGGCAGGTGACCCGGTGCTGGAAGCGATGGCTGGGGGGGCAGGCTCAAGTCTGGGTCGTGGCGGCATGATTACCAAGATTTTGGCCGCCAAACGGGCTGCCGGCTCAGGCGCCTCCACCGTGATTGCCTGGGGCCGTGAAGCGGATGTGCTGGTGCGTTTGACCCAGGGTGAATTCATTGGCACGCTGCTGGTCGCTCAAACGCAAAAAACACAAGCCCGCAAACAGTGGATGGCCGACCATCTTCAATTGCGTGGCTCGGTAACGGTGGACGCCGGCGCGGTTACCAAGCTGCGCGATGAAGGCAAAAGTCTGCTGCCCATCGGTATGACGGGGGTGGACGGCGATTTTTCACGCGGTGACGTGATCGCCATCCGTGACGAGCTAGGCACGGAGATGGCGCGTGGACTGGCCAACTACGCCAGCGCTGAGGCGCGGCTCATTTGCCGCAAGCCTTCAGGTGACTATGAAAAACTGTTGGGTTATGCCGCGGAGCCAGAAATGGTGCACCGGGACAATCTGGTGTTGACCCGGTAAACCCGGTTCACCACCATGACGGAGCGCTATTGAAGCGCGCCTTGTGACGGATTTTTTAACGATTTGATGATGGTCGCCACGGAGTTTGCAGACAAAGCCATGCCGTCACAAACACCTTGCCGTGCCAACGCCTTGGCATGCCGGGAGGGCAGGCTGGTGTCGTACATATCACGCCATTGCGGCTCCTTGAACAAGGACCATTGGCCGTTGCTGGCAAGCCGACCGTAAGACTTGAACTCCCCGGTGCTGCAGCGAATGCCTTCGTACATTGCACTGATGGAACCCGCATCGTTGCTTGCCACGACCACGTAGCGAACGACGCCATCAGGGGATATGACCAATGTCGTTGGATCAACGCCAAAGTGCATCGATACATACTTTGGCATGTCGATTTGAATCAACTTGTCTTTGTTGAAAGCGGGCGGTGGCGGCGCCTCAATTTCTTTCCATTCGGGGTCGGTGGCGGTTTGAGCTGACGCATTCAATGCCGCCAGCGTCAGAATCAGCCAGAAAAGTTTGTCAAGTTTCATTCGTCTTCGCTGTCATGTCAGGGCCGTAGCCTGTATTTGGGTCTGGCTCGAACGAGCCCCCTGGGGGTAATTCAAAACTGGCGCCGGCCATGGGTTCTTGCTCCTGCTCTGCATCATGCGGACGGATGCCTTGACGCAAAAAGCGGTTTCGATGCTCATAGCGGGGCAGGTAACGGGCTAATTCGGTTAGCGCCATCTCGTAGACACCACGCTTGAATTCGACCACGGCGTCCAGCGGCACCCAGTAATCGTTCCATCGCCAGGCATCGAACTCGGGATGATCCGTGGCACGCAGGTTTAAATCCCAATCGTGCCCAACCAATTGAAGTAAGAACCAGATTTGTTTCTGGCCTTTGTAATGACCGCGCGCATCGCGGCGGATAAATCTGTCCGGCACCTCGTAGCGCAACCAGTCTCGGGTGCGGGCAACAATGCGAATATGCTCCCGAAGGAGTCCTACCTCCTCATGCAGCTCGCGCACCATGGCTTGTTCAGGGGTTTCACCCCGATCAATGCCACCCTGCGGAAACTGCCAAGAGTGTGTACGAATTCGCTTGCCCCAGAACACCTGATTTTTCTGGTTGAGCAGGACGATGCCGACGTTGGGCCTAAAGCCGTCCCGGTCAAGCATAATCAAACCCCAATTTTTAAACTTCGTCCATTATGCACAGCAAGCGCGGTGTATCAAGGGGCGATGCCCTCCCTTATTTCCCGGATCTCTGCCATGAAAGCCTCTCAATTCTTCATCTCCACCCTCAAAGAAGCCCCTGCGGACGCCGAGGTGGTCAGCCACAAGCTGATGATGCGCGCCGGCATGATCAAAAAGCTCGGTGCGGGCATCTACAGTTTGATGCCGATGGGTCTGCGCGTGGTGCGCAAAGTCGAGGCCATCGTACGCGAAGAAATGAACCGCGCCGGGGCGGTGGAGCTGAGCATGCCGGTGGTGCAACCGGCTGAACTGTGGGCCGAGACGGGCCGATTCGAGAAGATGGGCCCCGAGATGCTGCGCATCAAGGATCGTCATGGTCGTGATTTTGTGATCCAGCCGACCAGCGAAGAGGTGGTGACCGACATCGCCCGCCAGGAAATCAAAAGTTACAAACAATTGCCTAAAAACTTCTACCAGATCCAGACCAAATTCCGCGACGAGCGCCGGCCCCGCTTTGGCCTGATGCGCGGGCGTGAATTCATCATGAAAGATGCCTACAGCTTTGACCGCGACCAGGCCACAGCCAAGGCCAGTTACCAGGTGATGGCGGGCGCCTACCGCAAGATTTTTGACCGTTTCGGCCTGACCTACCGCGCCGTGGCCGCTGATAGCGGCGCCATTGGCGGCGACTTGAGCGAAGAGTTTCAGGTGATTGCCGCTACCGGCGAAGACGCCATCGTCTATTGCCCCGGCAGCGATTACGCCGCCAACATGGAAAAAGCAGAAGCTTTAGCCCCTGCAACGCCCCGTGCGCCTGCGCAAGCAGCTATGGGAAAAGTAGCAACCCCTGGCAAGAGCACCTGCGAGGATGTGGCCGGGTTGCTGAATGTGCCACTGCAAACCACCGTCAAATCGCTGGTGCTGGCCACCGACACGCTGAGCAAGGAAGGTGAGATCGTCAAAACCCAGGTGTGGCTGCTGCTGCTGCGCGGTGATCACGACATGAATGAGGTCAAGGTCGGCAAGCTGCCCGGTCTGGCCGAATTCCGTTTTGCTACCGTGACGGAAATTGAGGACCACTTTGGCTGCCTGCCCGGTTATCTCGGCCCCCTTGGGTTGAAGAAGCCGCTCAATTTGGTGGTGGACCGCGAAGTGGCGGTCATGAGCGACTGGATTTGCGGCGCCAATGAGCCTGGCTTCCACCTCACCGGCGTCAACTGGGGCCGTGACCTGCCCGAGCCCACGCTGGTGGCGGACTTGCGCAATGTGGTGGCGGGTGATGCATCCCCTGACGGTCAGGGCGTGCTGGCAATTGAGCGCGGCATCGAAGTCGGCCATGTGTTTTACCTGGGTACCAAATACAGCCAGGCCATGAACGCGACGTTTCTGGACGTCAACGGCAAACCGCAGTTCATGGAAATGGGCTGCTACGGCATTGGCATCACCCGCTTGCCCGCCGCTGCCATTGAACAAAACCATGACGACAAAGGCATCATCTGGCCCGATGCGCTGGCACCCTTTACCGTGGTGCTGTGCCCGATCAGCCCGGATCGCTTTCCCGATGTCAAAGCCGCGGCCGACAAGCTCTATGGTGAGCTGCTGGCCGCCGGGGTGGACGTGATTCTGGATGACCGCAACGAGCGCCCCGGTGCCATGTTTGCCGACTGGGAGCTCATTGGCGTGCCGCACCGCGTGACCATTGGTGACCGCGGCCTGAAAGCCGGTGAGGTCGAATACCAGCACCGCCGCGATAGCGCGTCCACCAATGTGCCCGTGACCGACATTCTGGGCCTGATCCAGTCCAGACTCAGCGTGTGATCTTGCCCTGGCGGGCTGCCATGATTTCAAGAAGAAACTGCCTCAGGCCCCTGATGGGCGCGCTTGGGCTGCTATCAATCCATGAGCGGGCGGCTGCTGGTCGTCAGGCCGAGGAGCCGCTGGCGGATGCGGTTCGCACGGCTTTGAGTTCGGCCGTGACGAACAGTGCCCCGCCGATCCCGGAGTTTGCCGACACCGAATCGCGACTGCACTACCTGCGCTGGGTGGGCCAGATGGGTGAGCGCTTGAAGCGGCAAAAACCGGATTGGAATGTGCGCAAAGAATTTTTGCAAACCATCTGGTACGAGAGCAAGCGCTCGGGCCTGGACCCAGCGCTGGTACTGGGGCTGGTGCAGGTGGAAAGCGGTTTTCGCAAATTTGCCGTGAGCAGCGTGGGTGCCCGTGGTTACATGCAGGTCATGCCGTTCTGGACGCGCGTGCTGGGTGATGGCGATTCAGGCAAGCTGTTTCACATGCAGACCAATCTGCGCTTTGGCTGCGTGATCCTGCGCCACTATCTGGACCGTGAGCGCGGCGATTTGTTTTTGGCGCTGGGGCGCTACAACGGCTCCCGCGGCAAGGCCCCTTATCCTGATGCTGTGCTGGGGGCCAAAAAACGGTGGGAATTTACCCCTGTCTGAGTCAACAAAAAGCCACCCGAAGGTGGCTTTTTTGTTGGCGTGGGTGTTTGATTAGACCTTGGTGCCCAGTGCCTGTTGCAGTTCACCGTTCTCGAACATCTCCATCATGATGTCCGAGCCGCCAATGAACTCGCCTTTGACGTAGAGCTGTGGAATGGTGGGCCAGTTGCTGAATTCCTTGATGCCGGCGCGGATGGCGTCGTCTTCGAGCACATTGATGGTTTTGACGGTTTTGGTGTCCACACCACAAGCCTTCAAAATCTGGATGGCGCGGCCCGAAAAACCGCACTGGGGGAAACTGGCGCTGCCCTTCATGAAAAGCACCACATCGTTAGATTTAACCAGGTCGCCGATGCGTTGTTGCGTGTCGCTCATGTCAAAAGTCCTTGTAAATAGATGGTGGATTATTTCACTTTCGCCCAATTTCTGTCGGGGTAGCCTTTTACTCATCAAGGGATATGATTGCTCGCTATAAAAAAAAGAGCTGCTCACGCATATTCAACGGGGGCTACAGCCTTATTTGACTAAAATAAGGCGCACCTTTTGGCTTGTATGAATTTTTAAATTGGCTCGTCAAATGGGCGAAAATGCGAGCCTGATCTTCACTACCCAACTCCATAACTCCTATGAAAATCGAAAAAGACACGGCCGTCACCTTGCAATACAAACTTAGCGAGACCAACGGCAAACTGCTTGACGAAAGCACCGACCCGATGGTCTATTTGCATGGCGGTTATGAAAACATCTTCCCCAAAGTGGAGGCCGCATTGGAAGGGCAAGAGCCGGGTTTCAAGACCACGCTGGACTTGGCGGCAGAAGACGCTTTTGGCCTGCGTGACGAGAGCTTGCTGCAAACCATTCCCAAAACGCAATTTCCCCCCGGCGTGAAGGTGGGCGGCCAGTTGCAAGCGCAAGGGGAAAATGGGCAGGTTCACATGTTCACGGTGCTCAAGATCAAAGGGGACAAAGTCATCCTCGACGGCAATCATCCGTTTGCCGGCAAGGCCTTGCGCTTTAGCGTCACCGTGATCGACGTTCGTGCTGCGTCAGAAGAGGAGATCGCACACCGTCACGTTCACGGCGAGCACGGCCATCACCATTGAGACTTGCTGGGTTCAATCTGCTTGATTCAAAGCGCAGATTTGACGCATGATGCGCCTGCATCTAGGGGTAAACCCTGATGTGGTGATAGTTATCATCCTTCGAATAAAAAACGAGTTAGAAAAATGAAAAAGTTGGGCACTTATCTCATTGGTTTGTCAATTTGGCAACCAGGCGCCGCGTTGCTGCGACAGCTGCGTTTTCCGGGCAAGATGGTTCTTATCTCTGCTGCTTTCATGGTGCCGGTGCTCTGGCTTGCAGCCGCGGTGATCAATGCCAAATCGGATGAATTGGACTTTGTCGCTAAGGAGCGACAGGGTGTGCGTTATGCCAGCGCTATTTATCCCGCGTTGGACAAGTCGGGAGCTTGGCGCCAGAAGGTACGCGGCGTTGCTTTTGGCGAGGGAGGTGATGCCAGCGAATCGCGCGCCCAATTTGAAGCAGCTTTCAAACAACTCGAAGCACTCGATGCCGAACTGGGCAAATCACTAGGCAGCAGTGATGCGTTTGCCCAAGTGCGCTCGGCGGTTGAAACCGCCAAAAATGCGAAAGGTAGCGCCGATGAGGTGTACAAAAGCATGATTGGTGTGTCCCGCACTTTGGTTGCGTTGCTCGACCGTGTGGCAGATGGTTCGGGCTTGGCGCTTGACCCTGACATCGCCTCTTATTACCTGATGAGTGCCGCGATCATTCGTGCGCCAGATGTGATTCAAGGCACCATTGACCTGCGTTCATTGGGGCGCAGCGCGCTCAAAGCCGGGGAAATCACCCCCGAAAACTCAGCGCGTATGAGTGAATATTTGGCAACGACAACGCACGAACTCAATGCAGCCAAAACGGAGTTGGGCAAGGTGCAAAAAGCAGCACCTGAAGCCGCCAAAAGCCTGCTGCTCAATGCACCCCCTGCAACGGATGCCTATTTGGCCTTGGTACGCAGCACCTTTCCGCCTGGCCAATTGAAAGTCACCGGGGACGTCGCCGAATGGGTTCGCCTGGGCAATGAAACGATGCAAACCCAATTTGCCCAGGTCAGTAAAAACCTGGGCGTGCTTGACATCTTGCTGGCTGAGAGGCAAACCAATTTGCGCCATAGTTTGTGGTTGGTTTTGTTTATATCTTTGTTAGGTCTGTCACTGGCAGGCTATCTGTTCATGAGTTTTTATGTGGCCATGACGCAGGGTTTCAAGACATTGCGCACCAGCTTGATCAGTATCTCCATGGGCGATTTGCGCACCAAAATTGAACCCAATGGACACGACGAAGTGGCCGGTATGCTCAAAGAACTGGGCAATATGCAACTGGCATTGAGCCAAACCATTGAGCAGGTGCAACAAGCCAGTGACACCGTGGTGGAGTCGAGTATCGAGATTGCCCAAGGCACGCAAGACTTGTCGGCACGCACTGAATCAGCCGCCGCCGCCTTGGAGCAATCATCGGCTGCGCTGGAGCAAACCACGTCGACCGTTCAAATGACGGCCGAATCCGTCAAAAAAGCATCTGACATCGCCATCGACAACGCGAGCACCGCCAGCCGCGGAGGGCAGGTGATGCAGGATGTGGTGCATACGATGGAGCGCATTCAAAGCTCATCCCAGAAAATCAGCGACATCATCGGGGTCATCGACGGCATCGCCTTTCAGACCAATATTTTGGCGCTCAATGCAGCGGTGGAAGCTGCCCGCGCAGGGGAGCAGGGCCGTGGCTTTGCCGTGGTTGCCTCTGAAGTGCGGGCGCTGGCCGGACGCAGTGCGGCAGCGGCCAAAGAAATCAAGTCGTTGATCTCCAGCAGCACCGAAGAAGTGAACTCCGGTACGGCTATCGTGCGCCGAGCCGGTGAAACCATGAAGGAAATCGTGGAGAACACCGAGCACGTCAAGCAGCTGCTTGATGAAGTCGCCAATGGCGCCCGCGAGCAAAGCCTTGGCATTGCCCAGATTGGCCTGGCCGTGCAGGAGCTTGATCAAAATACCCAGGCCAATGCGGCCCTGGTGGAAGAAACAGCGACAGCGGCCGGTGCGCAGCGCAACGCAGCCGTGAGCATGGCCGCACAGGTTGACGAATTCCGTTTGCCCGGGCACCGCGCCAGTGCACCTGTGGAGGGGATTGATGTAGATGCCATCATCGATGGTCACCGTCTGTGGAAGGTCAAGTTGCGTGATGCCATTGAGAATGGTCAGCCGGTGGATGTCAAAACCCTCTCTCGCGACGACTGCTGCGCTTTGGGCAAGTGGATTTATGCCGATGGCCAGCGCCTCAATGACCGGCTTTCTTTCACGGAGTTGGTGGGGCGGCATGCTCACTTTCACCGAGTGGCCGGTGAGGTGGGCGAGATGATTAACCAAAGGCGTTTGGAGCAGGCAGAAGATGCCTTGGCTCCTGGCACCGCATTCTCCAGCGCGACCGCTGCGGTGGTGCAGGTGTTGTCTGCCGTCAAACGGATGGGGTTCAATTAAGCGAGTCGTTGGGGCGCGCGTTGCGCCATCAGGGCGACGCGACGGTTTTAGGCCAGCTTGCCACCGCTGCAGCGTTCGATGTCACTGAGATCCAGGCGCGACTGAACGTCGCAAAAACCGGCCTCGTGCAGCAAAGCACGTACCGCTGGCGCCTGGTCGTAACCGTGTTCCAGCAGCAACCAGCCGCCAGCCTGCAAGCGGGCTGGTGCTTGGCGGATGATGCGGCGGATGTCGTCCAAACCGTCCACGCCACTGGTCAGCGCTTGCAACGGCTCGAAAGTGAGGGCGCTCAGGTGCTGGTCTTGCGCGGCGATATATGGCGGGTTGGAGACGATGAGCTGGTACCTGGCCGATACCCCATCAAGCCACGAACCTTGCTGAAATGACACCGCCAGGTGCAGGCGTGCGGCGTTGGCACTGGCCACAGCCAATGCATCGGCGCTGTAGTCGATGGCGCTGACGTTCAGGTCGGGTAGCGTGTGTTTGAGGGCCAGGGCAATGGCTCCGCTGCCGGTACCGAGGTCGAGCACCTCGGCGGTATCTTGAGCTTGCAGAACTTCCAGCGCCCAGTCCACCAGGGTTTCCGTGTCCGGACGGGGTACCAGAACGCGGGCGTCCACCCGAAGGTCCAGGCCGTAGAACTCCTTGTGGCCGGTGAGGTAGGCCAGCGGCTCGCCCCGTTGGCGGCGCAAGGTCAAGTCGCTCAGTTGTTGCAAGGCGGTGGGGCCGATGGGGTCGGTGTCGTGCGCCATCAGCCAGGCGCGGTTGTGCGGGGACTGTTGCAAAACGTGCAGCAGCAACAGTTGGGCATCGAGCCGGTCCAGCCCTTGGGCCAGCAAGCGGGTCAGCGTGCTGGCGATGGTGGGGGTATGGGTGTCGCTATTCATTTGATAGCTGTTTACGCATGCATGACGGGGGCTAGAGGGCTATTTCTTATATAAGAGAGGGCCAATCAGGCCCCTGCGCCGACTTCCAGCGCGGCCAGTTGTTCGGCTGCCTCGTAGGCTTGTAGTGCCTGCACCACGTCGTCCAGGTCACCTTCCATGATGTAGAGCAGCTTGTACAGCGTGAGGTTGATGCGGTGGTCGGTCAGGCGGCCTTGTGGAAAGTTGTAGGTACGGATGCGGTCGCTGCGGTCGCCGCTGCCGATCAGGCCCTTGCGCTCGGCGGCGTCTTTGGCGGCACGCTCGCTGCGGTCTTTTTCGTGGATGCGGGCAGTGAGCACCTTGAGCGCTTGGGCCTTGTTGCCGTGCTGACTGCGCCCGTCCTGGCACTCGGCCACGATGCCGGTGGGCAGGTGGGTAATGCGCACTGCCGAGTCGGTCTTGTTGATGTGTTGGCCGCCGGCGCCGCTGGCGCGGTAGGTGTCGATGCGCAGGTCAGACGGGTTGATCTTGATCGCCTCCTGCTCGTCCGGCTCGGCCAGTACCGCTACGGTACAGGCGCTGGTGTGGATGCGGCCCTGGGTCTCGGTGGCGGGTACGCGTTGCACGCGGTGGCCGCCGGACTCGAACTTGAGCGCGCCATAGACGTTGGTGCCCTCGATCTTGACGACCACTTCCTTGTAACCACCCAGTTCGCTCATGGACTCGCTCATGATTTCGGCCTTCCAGCCCTGGCGCTCGCAGTAGCGGGTGTACATGCGCAGCAAATCGGCAGCGAACAGGGCCGACTCGTCGCCACCGGTGCCGGCACGGATTTCGACAAAGGCATTGCGTGCGTCGTCAGGGTCTTTGGGCAGCAGCATGCGCTGCAGCTCGCCCTCTAACTGTTGCAGTTCGGCGTTGGCGCTATCGATTTCTTCTTGCGCCATCTCGATCATGTCGGCATCGCCGGATGCGCTTTTGAGCATGTCTTGCGCCGCTGCCAGATCAGCTTCGCGTTGGGTGTAGCGCGCCCAGCGTGTGGTCACGGCGGATACATCGGTGTGTTCGCGCGAGAGCACCAGGAACTGCTTCATGTCTTTCATGATGTCCTCGCGCGAAAGCAAAAATTCAAGCTCTCCCAAGCGGTCGGCGTAGCGGGCGAGTTGTTGGCGCAGGAATGGTTTCATGGAGATGTGGACGCTGAAATATACGAAGAAGAAGCCTCAAGTCGCCTGCCTCAATGCACTCATGCAGTTGCACTTCGTTACTAAAAAGAGGGGCCAAATCTGGCTGTTGGCTCCCTCTTCCACCCGGCGGGGTGGGAGAGGGCGGGGGGAGTGAGAGGGGGAAACCAGCCAGAAGTAATGAACCCAGCTAACGTTCTTTGCGCAAAAAGAAATGTTGTATGGCCGTGCTGGCTTGTTCGCGTGCGCTGGCGTCGCTGGCGCGCAACTCGGCCATGGCGCCGTGCAACATTTTTTGCGTGAGTCCTTTGGAGAGGGCTTCCAGCACGGCGTCCACGTTTTCGCCTCGGGCCAGTAGTTTGCGGGCGCGAGCCAATTCAGCACTTCGCCATTCGTCGGCCTGGGCGTTGAGCTGCTGAATTAAGGGTACCGAACTGCGCTGATCGACCCAGTGCAAAAAGCTTTGTACACCGGCATCCACAATGGCTTCGGCCTGCGCCACGGCGGCCTGACGGCTGGCCTGAGCGGTTTGCACAACCCCGGCCAAGTCATCCACGGTGTACAGATAAATGTCTTCAAGCGCTTTGACTTCAACTTCGATGTCGCGCGGGACGGCCAGATCGACCATGAACATGGGGCGATGTTTGCGGCGTTTCAGCGCCCGCTCGACTGCGCCCAGCCCAATGATGGGCAAGGTGCTGGCGGTGCAACTAATGACTGCGTCAAATTCATGCAGCCGGTCCGGCAACTCGGCTAAATGCATGACTTGCGCACCAAAACGGCTGGCGAGTTTTTCTCCCCGCTCCAGCGTACGGTTGGCGATGGAAATGGATTTTGGTGTTTTGGCTGCAAAGTGGGTGGCGCACAGTTCGATCATTTCGCCAGCGCCGACAAACAAAATCTTTACATCGCTGAGGTCTTCAAACAATTGACCTGCCAGGCGCACGGCAGCGGCAGCCATGCTGATGGAGTGGGCACCAATCTCGGTGGAGGTGCGCACCTCTTTGGCGACGGCAAATGAGCGCTGAAACAGTTGGCTAAGTGTGGTGCCCAAGGATCCTGCCGCTTCGGCGGCGCGCACGGCATCCTTGATTTGGCCCAAAATCTGTGGCTCGCCCAGCACCATGGAATCGAGTCCGCTGGCGACGCGAAAGGCGTGGCGAGCAGCTAAACCATCTTCCAGCGTGTAAGAGTGAGAGCGCAGCAGGGCAGGGGAGACGCCGCCAGAGTGGGCCAGCCAGTCTAATGTGTGTTCCAACTGGGGCTTTTCACCAGCGCAGTAAATCTCGGTGCGGTTGCAGGTGGAGATGAGCGCCGCCTCGGGTTGACGTGCCAGCGACTCGCGCAAACCCCGCAAGGTTGGTTCGATTTGATCGATCGCGAACGCAAAACGACCGCGCAAATCGAGCGGCGCGGTTGTGTGGTTAATTCCTAATGCCCAGACTGCCATGTTGCGATTATAAAATCAGCTTGCGTTGATAAACCCCTCTTTACTTTTTCTTGCGATTGATATTGTTGGCAATGGGCCTGTTTGATTTTTTAAATCATGTGCAAAATTTCGTTGCCCCGGCTGCGTGGATAGCCGTGGTTGTGACATTGGGAGCCCGTGTTTTCATGAAAAGCAGGCCTGTCGTCCCCGGTTTTTTTGCGCAAGCAGCTATTAATTTTGTAGTCTCATTAGGTGCATTGGTATTTGGACTCTGGTTTTTCGGTCATGACGGAAAAATGCTCAGTTACACCGCCATGGTGCTGGTTTGCGCCACAAGCCAGTGGCTGATGCAGCGTGGTTGGCAGACTTAATTTTCAGCATCGTTTTTAGGGCGTAAAAGTGCTGCTATAATTGACAGCTTAGCGGCTGTAGCTCAGTTGGATAGAGTACTTGGCTACGAACCAAGGGGTCGTGGGTTCAATTCCTGCCAGCCGCACCATATGAATCAAGGACTTACATTCGAAAGGATGTAAGTCCTTTCTTCTTTGTGACTTCAAAACGAGTTCTGGTTACCGTTCCGTTACCGTTTCTCTAAATCTATGACTAGACGTGTTTGAACCGCGTTGGAAAGTCATCTGCATTTCCCCTCACTCTTTTTGCTCAAACGTGCTCAACTTGTTGTATTCCGATCATTGCGGGTTCAATCAGGTTGTATTTCTTTAGCCTATTCTGGCAAAAACTCACATTAATGCCCACGTTTCGGATCAGCAACGTGATTAAGCATTCAGGGCGAACTAACAAAGTGGATGACCCCTTCCTAAAAAAAATCATTCATACATATTTCAATTGACTACAGCAGGCACACGCCTGACAACAAATCGCGCGCATGAATCTGCACTGCAGCACCATGCTTTGCTCGTGATTCTCTGAAGTCAACCCAAGTCGCCACACCCACCCCTGCCAGCCCTCACGCGAGGACGGCAGGGGTGGGTGTGGCTTTTGTATTTCCAACTGGAGAAAAATCCCATGAGTATTCAATGTCCTCAATGTGAATCCTTGCGCGTTATTGAACGCGATATAGCCAAACAAGCTGGTGGCACGATCGGTGCCGTAGGCGGCACCATCAACGGAGCTGTCACCGCGCTCAACGGTGCGAGCATCGGTGGTGCGGTAGGCGCGATTGCTGGACCTCCCGGCATGGCGCTTGGCTCCATTTTTGGCGCCATCCTTGGTGGCCTTTTGGGTGCTGCAACAGGAAGTCTTGCTGGATCACGCATTGGCGCTGTCATCGACAAGCGCGTCTTGAACAACTACGAATGCCAGGACTGCGGACGCCGCTTTAGCCAAGGTCGCAAGACATTAAGCGCACCGGCCTATTCGTAATTCGATAAACGCATTCATTGCAATTTCCCTTGGCTGCCGATGGTGGCCAAGGCAGTTCACCTATTCAAAAACAAGCAAATCAGAAGGACGCAAAAATGGCACATCTTTTAAACACCATGGCCTACACAGGCCAAACCCCCTGGCACGCATTGGGCAATGCGCTCCCACCAAAACAATCCATTGACGTCTGGGCAGATCGCGCAGGCATGAACTGGCAAATCTGCGCAAGCCCTGTGCGTTACATGACAGAGCAAGCCGGGGCATTGGGCTCAATCATGTCGTTCGATGATCAAAAAGTTCTATATCGTTCGGACACAAAAGCCCCGCTGTCCGTCGTTAGTGACCGCTACCAGGTCGTGCAGCCCAAAGCGGTATTGGAGTTTTACCGGGATCTGACCGATATTTCCGGCTTTGAACTGGAAACCGCAGGCGTGCTGAAAGAAGGCAAGAAGTTCTGGGCCTTGGCCAAAACCGGCAAAGAGGCCACCTTGAAGGGTAACGATGTGGTGAAAGGCTACATCCTGTTGGCCACGTCCTGCGATGGCACCTTGGCCACCACCGCCACGCCGACAACCATCCGTGTCGTTTGCAACAACACCCTGACCATTGCACTAAATGGTGCAAGCAGCGCCATCAAGGTGCCGCACAGCACCAGCTTTGATCCGCAAGCGGTGAAAAAACAACTGGGCATTGCCGTCTCGCAATGGGATAGCTTCATGTACCGCATGAAAACGCTTTCAGAGCGCAAAGTTAAGAGTCACGAGTCCATGAACTACTTCCTCAAAGTTCTGTGCCAGACCGACAGCCATGTCGATCCGGCGCTGGGTTTGACGAATGAGCGCGCCTTGAAGAAAGTGCAAGCCTTGTACGAAGGGCAGGGTCATGGTGCGCAACTGGACTCCGCATCCGGCACGGCCTGGGGATTGCTCAACGCCGTCACCGAGTTTGTCGATCACGAGAAACGGGCTCGCAGCCAGGAATACCGGCTCGATAGTGCTTGGTTCGGCCAGGGTGCCAGCCTGAAACAACGAGCCCTGGACTATGCGCTGCAACTGGCGGCCTGAACCACCAGCAGAAAACCAGCGCCACCAACCCCCCGTCAAACACAACGACGGCATACAGCCCCGGTCCATTTTGAATGGACCGGGGCTTTTTCATTTGTAGCAACGAAATAATCAAATCGAAGGAAATCATCATGGCAACCGCACTCACCACGCTCAAGTCAGACAAACCCACCCGGTCACAGCCAGCCCTGAAACTGGTCAAAACCAACGACCTGAGCCGGGACCAATGGCTGACCGTCAGAAAAGGTGGTATTGGCAGCTCGGACGCTGCCTCCGCAGTTGGGCTCAACCCGTACAAATCCCAGCTGGAACTGTGGATGGAAAAAACCGGCCGGGATGCTGGTCTGCCCAAAGTCGATCCCAAAGACCAAAGCAGTCCGATGTACTGGGGCACCTTGCTGGAATCCATCGTGGCGGCGCACTACACCATGCGATCCGGTCACAAAGTGCGTCGAATCAATGCCGTCTTGCAGCACCCCACCGAACCCTGGATGCTGGCCAATCTGGATCGGGAAGTGATCGGCACGCCCGATGTGCAGATATTGGAATGCAAAACGGCTGGTATCAATGGCGCACGTCTGTGGAAAGACGGCGTGCCGGAATATATTCAGCTGCAGGTCATGCACCAGCTGGCCGTCACCGGTAAACAAACAGCCGACGTGGCGGTGCTGATCGGCGGTCAGGATCTGCAGATTCACCGCATTGAACGCGACGACGCCATGATCGCCAAACTGGTTGAACTGGAGCGCCAGTTCTGGCGGCATGTTGAAACCGATACCGCACCCCCGGCGGATGGCTCGGATTCAGCCGATGTCGCTTTGCGCTGCCTGTACCCAAAGGACAGTGGAACCACCCTCGACCTGTCTCAAGACCTGGCTATGTCGGCAGCGTTCTCGGACCTGCTGGCGGTACGGGAAGTGTTGACAACCAACGTGCTACTGGAAGCCCAACTGAAACAGCGCATCCAGCAACGCATGGGCGACGCCACCAAAGTGGTGTTTGAAACCGGGGACGTGACCTGGAAGCGCAGCAAGGACGGTGCCGGGTTGGATGTGGAAACGCTCTTGAAAGACCAGCCTGAACTCTTGAATAGTTACAGCCTGGTCAAACCGGGCTCACGGCGCTTTCTGGTGAATGTGTAAACCGGACACCCAGCTTTGGGGGCAATGCCATGCGTATCAATCAAGGGCCTGTCTGTCTGTCTTTATTCAGATGAATAAGGGAGGCCTTTTTCAATCAAACAAGGAAACATCATGCTTAAAGGTTTGGCTTTAACGCCCCCGGTCATTGGTCGGATCTCGATTGGCAAAGTCGTGGAGAAAAACGGCAAACGGTTGCCAGAAAAAGACGACGAATTCACTGTCACCAGCCAGGTACAAACCAAGGATGGCTGGGTCAATCATCCGGTGGATGAAACACTACGAAAAACGCCCACCACCAAGCTGCGCAATATTCCGGTCCGGCTGTTGTTCGATGACCCTGATTTGAATCTGCGTGCCAACTACAGCCTGTTTGACCGGCAGTCCGGCAGACCACTGTGTGTCGGCAATGGTGAGACCTGCAGGCGTTCACTGGCTGCTGGTGTGCAGACCCTGCCTTGTCCGGCACCGGATTCATGTGAGTTGGCCAGAGGTGGGCATTGCAAACCCTATGGTCGCTTGAATGTGCGTATTGGCGATGATGACGAACTGGGAAGTTTTGTCTTTCGCACCACGGGTTTCAACAGCATTCGCACACTGTCGGCAAGGCTGAAATATTTCCATGCGGTCTCTGGCGGTCAGTTGTCCACCTTGCCACTGGAGTTACGTCTACGCGGTAAATCCACCACCCAGTCACATCGGGCACCGATTTATTACGTTGATCTCACCATCAAGACCGGCATGACCATGGCGGAGGCGATTGCGAATAGCAGAGCTGAATGCGAAATCCGCAAGTCAGCAGGTTTTGATCAAGTGGCTTTGGATGAAGCAGCCAGACAAGGTTTTGGCGAAGGTGCTTTTGAAGAATCTGAAGAGGATGGCGCAGCCGTTGTCGAAGAGTTCTTTCCCGATGAGTTTGACAACGGGCCAACACGCGACTCGGTGGGCACCGGCATCAAGCCGGGATTGGTCGACAAACTTAATCAAAAAGCAGAAAAGCTTAATGGCGCTGGTGCCTCTGTACAGAGAGGGATAGCGAATTGACCGCGCACATGTTCAGCGTTTTGACACGCTCATCACCAAGCCTTGATTAGTCAGGGCTTTTTTGTGCGCGGTTGAAACGCTGCATTGAGCCTGGCAAGCAGGCCGTGGCGATTTTCCTGTTTCCTCGGTCACGTACACAAAGTTGGAAACAGGGCTTATTTACCAACCAGGAGTTGTGTATGAATCTGTCGCATTGTCAGATTATGTTCATGCTACATTCCGTAACAGGGAGGAAGCATGAAAAAAGATGACACTTATAGTGACCGGTTGGCGTATTTCCTGCGACAACTGATTCAGCGCGAAAAACTCAGACCAACACACTTGCTGATGAATACGGCGTTACCTTACCCGCTAACAAGCGGGACTTGAACGACCGCCAAATAAATGTCTTCTGTTGTACTTTCATTTTGGACGCTCCTGTCTGTTTAAGTGGATGAGTCGCCTTACATTAAAAGCATTATTTTATTTATCTAACAACACTAAATATACCAATGAAAACTAAAATTAATCTGATTATCTATTCTTTGTTAATTATGGTTATTTTTCCAACTCTAACTGGCTGTAGTAAGACACCAGATTGTGGTAGCAAGGATGCGCAAGAATTGGTTGCAAAGATTGCAAAAGACAATAAGGCGATGTTGGACTACATTCAGAAAAATAGTCAAAAGACTAAAGATATTAATGAGTCCTTGAGAATATCTAAGATGTCTTTCGGATGTGCTGATTGCATTCAAGTACATCAAAAACAGAGTGATTTGAGAGAAAATATTAAAGCAGAAGAAAAAAAATGTGAGAAGTTAAGTGATTTAGGTGATTCATTTTATTGCGGAAGCATGATAGATATAACTACTTTTGAAAATACTGATAGTTTTAAAAATAGCAAAGATGCACATATCATATACGCAAGAGAAAAAATAATTCCATTAATTCACGAATTAAGAAAAACAATAGATGAGGAGAGTGCTGCTTATAAAAAAGACTCGGATAATAAAGAAGCTGCATTTGCGATAGAAAAAGATAAATATTTAGCTGATCTAGAAATAGCAAAATCTGTAGTGAATTACAGTTTGATTAATATAATACTAACTGAAAAACACGAAGATGTTAATGTTGTTTTTTGTAAAGCAAAATTGAATGCGGATATGCCTAATTTTGGAGCAGCGTTAGAAGAAATTAGTTACAAATTGGAAAAAAATACTGAAGGCGTATTAAATGCAACAGTTTTCGGGTTGTAATATGTACTTACTGAAATATTACTTACCCCATTTTTTAGATGGGGCTAGATGTTTTTAGCAAGTATTTTTCAAGTTTCAATTTCGACTTGTCCCTGCTTGCCTAAGTCGCGAATAATCGGTTTGGGCGACCGGATTTTGACTATGATTGGCGGACTGACTGCATGAAGGACAACACACCATTCTTGTTGGTCACAGCCCCACAAATGATTAAAATTGACGATAGCAAGCATTCATCAATGCAAGATTATTGAAGGCATCCAACCAGGTTCATTTAAATAGTTTTGCATAAACACTTCACTTCGTATTCTTGGACGGCCACGCTTTTTCCCGTTCAGTGGTTTGGCTACCGACTTTAGAAACAAGCGGTGTTTTTGTGGCACAACCCAACGAACGTAATAGTCCGGCTTGCAGAGATACGCAATTACCCGTTCTTTCAGATTCTTGACTTTATGTGCGTCATGCGCATACACATCGCCTATGCCAGAGGTTTCCGAATTCATGTCGATTCTCTGGTTGCAGTTGTGAAAACTTCCCCGACCCTGAGTCATCTCAGTGCTCCAGTATTTGCCCAAGATATCTGCAATCTCGATGGCATTCCACAGTTTCGAGCCGTTTACTATTAGCAGCATGTGATGGTGAATGGACCGCTTTAAGGTAAATTCAGTCTTGACCATGTAGCCCAGCAATGCTTCATTTTTGATCAGCGTGGATAATTTTCGCAAGAACGTTTCACGATGTTCAAAGCATTCATTCATGGTGACAGATGAATATCCATCTTCTGCCCATTGGTACTTCTTGCAATAGCTTAAATCCAAGCGAATTACGCACAGACGGTTATGCTGTTCCAAGAGAAAGTCAAGCCATCTAAATCCACCCTTTTGGTTCTTCAATGAAGCCTTGGTATGTTTTCGACGCTTGGTTTCAAAATATGGACTGCTTAATTCCAGTCGTATGTCGTTTACACACGCATTTAAACAATCACATATGCTTTGCAACATTTCAAGGTTAAAGCCATCGAGGTGATGACGTTGTAAGTAAACTAGCTGATGCTTTTCTAGGAGAATTAGAAATGCCGATACCTCAGGTGGGTAAGATTGATTAGTGGCCAATGCTGGTAACTGTCTAACATAAGAGCGCAACAACTCCAAAAACATCTTGCCACAGCCATGTGGTTGTATTTTCCAGTAAGACCGCTTTGGTGTGCCAGTATTTCTTAGGGAAAACAAAACCTCTCTGGACTCCGCTACACTGGATAAGCCAGTTTGAATTATTTTTATTAATTCTAGGATTGAATAGCCAGATATATCAATAAATAATTGATCAGCATCATCGTATTCACAGGATGATTGTACTAAGTCCATCTTAAATGGAATATCTGTTATTTCTATGCTGTCATCAGTATTAACAGGAATGGTTAATCCATTAGCTTGTTGTATAGCTGTATTTATTCCATGTTCTTGGTTGAGTGTGTTATTCATTGATCTATCCATATTTGTATCTTCTTAATACATTATTTTATATATTGAATTAACTCCTGAATTGTGGGTCATATAGATGTATAGAGATTTTTGACTGGATTTGTGTGAAATTGAGTGAAATTTGGCAAGAATATTTTGTATCTTGACTAAATTGGTGGCTAATGTTTTTTTGAAAGTATTAAAAGTTAGTTCCTCATTAAAGTAAAAGTGAATCCTGTGACTTTAGAACATACGGTAGAAGCAATATGCCACAGGAGTTCAATTCGAATACCCAACGTCGTGGGAGACCTCCAGTACGGTGGTTTTGAGAACTGGCTGACTGCCAAATGTTTATGGCCAGTGGTTGGATCATTGTGGAAAATGGCCGTCGTGGGAGCCATCCATGCAGAGGTGCACAGAGCAGGCATCGTCTGCCTGCCCTGTGTGCCTCAAAGTGGTGTTAAACAACTTGCCAGTCACTCGAAACCTACTATTTCCTGCTACTTAGCAGCTAATAGCAGCCCGTTTATCAAGACAACGTTGATTTTGCGCAACCGCTAGAACAATCGCGGTAGATTGAACGATGTAAGCGGCTGTGCTTGAACTATGAAATAGTTGGGATTCAAGTTCACGTACGCCTTTTTATTCATCACCCCGATCCAAACTTTCCCCTGGCCTACCAGCTCGTCAATTGCCCTATCCAGTCGGTTTTTGCTCCGCAGACTGTTAGGACAATGTTGACGGACATAATTCCTCTGAATGTAATTGCGCGCGCCACGATTTTGGACCATATGCCACACCCAACGTTCCAATTCAGCTGCGTCTAGTTGTTCCATGGGGACCTCCAGCTTTACACCAAAGATGCGCTTAAACTCAAAAAGATACCATTGGCAAATTTCCTTCGCTTGTGAATAAGTATCGACCTGAATTTGACCGGTTCGGCCCATCAGGTGGTGGAATAAGGCTGCCACTCGGATTGACGTCTCCGCGATCTTAGACGCTGCATCCCTGACATCACCCCAATATCGTCCGACGCCCATTTCACTTTCAACGAAATTATAAAAATTCACCCAACATACTCTGGCCTCAGTCGATAGTTCCAGTATGATTTTGTCTTTTTTAGGCTTATTGAGCCCTTCTTCTAATATCTGTGCTAGTCGGGCGTTAAATACTTTCAAATCCTTCCAGACGACATCCTGGATACTATTGATAAATCGATTCCCCTGAGTCGATTCTGGATAAGCAAATAAGCATCTGGCAAGGAAACCGCTGTCCCTTGCGTTTTCTCCCTGAGTCTCCAACCACTTTTGGAAGGTTTTTGGCTGGATCATGACAGACAAGGTCAAATTCGCACCAGAAAGAATGAAACTCTCACTGGTACGGCGATCTACTGTGACGCTGCCACCGTCCCAGAGTTTATTGAGCAATACCAAGTTGCGTCCGGCATTTCCTCCAAAGATCATGCCACCTTCGTCAGATATAAGCGCTGCGGAAGGCCAGTTAGTATGCAGGCCCCAGGCCATCGCCTGTGGTGTTGTATCCGTATAGATCATCTTTGGCGTTTTTGGTAAAACTGGTTTCACTGCATTGTGTGATTCCAGCGCCAACCTTTCCGGTTCAACAGACTCGCTTTTTGTTCTGGCTTTCTGAAAGCGCTTCATCAAAATGTCGCGCTCTAGTTCCCATATTTCCATCGTATTTTGAAACGCGAGGGATGCTGCCTCTTGACTGGCGTGGCACGAGTCTTGAATATCTCGTACGGATTGAAATAAAAGCGTGTCAGTGGTTGTTTTCCGTTCTCCTGACGCAGCAATTATCATCAAGTCCAAACTGACAGGTGCTAGTCTGCCGCCCTGTAACTTGACTAATATTTGGTCCTGACAGCTAGTTGAAACTGCGGCCATTGCGGACGCAAATGGAAGTTCCACGGCCGTCTGGGTCTGATTTTGCACTTCGAAAACAGCGTTCTTAAGTATCTCTGGTGTCGCCCAAATTGGAAATTGCGACATTGGGATCTGTGGTTGGCCAATTTGGGTCATACCTTTATTCCTACGGTGTTTATAAATACGCTTGGTGCCGCGCAGATTTGACATGCTTGCAAAGTTTTGCGATTCATTTTTGAAAATACCTCGTGAAAATGGTGAAATATCTTTTCAGCGAGCACGGCTTGCAGCAATGCGTGTCGCTACCCAGTCCGAGATTTCCTCGTCGATCCAGCCGATTGCGCCGCGAGGGCCGCGAGGGGACAGGCTCACGCTTTTTGGAAATGACGCATCGTACGAAGAAGCGTTCTTCGGGTCCATCTTGGCGTACAGGGTTGATCGCCCTAGCCCGGTTCGCGCTTGCACAGTCTTAAGGCGCAGGATGGTTAGCGGCGGTGGCATTCCGCCCTCGTAAGTGTTTCGGCGGTTTTCCGCCTGGTGAAGTATGGTTTTGTCAGCCATGTCAAGTTTCCAATCCAAGTTAAACTTAATGAAAGTGGCCCTTTCCGAGTCGTCTTCTCATGGGGGCTGAGTCGTATCTTGAACTTCTTGGCCTGTAACTTCCACCGGAAATGCCGACCTCCACATCCACCCCAGATCTGGCCGATCAGTTCCAGGTTCCGACCTATGCGGAGGCCATAGACTGCCTGGCGCTCGGCTTTGGCCTTGCCACCACAGAAGGGGAGCGCCTACACTCGGCCAAGTCTTGGGCGGCCATGCAAAATCGCTATTCGCCTCCGCACCTTCGCGACGGAACCGATGGCCTCATCAACGAGTTGACGGATATATTGTCTGGAGGCGACGAACCTATCAAGAAAATGCTAGCGTTGCAGCTCAATCAGTATGAATATCTGCTGTCGTGCCTTAGGGTAGTTCCTCTGTTCACGAGGAAAAGCCGGTTTGAAGGACTGGTTTCGTTTCTCCGCTATCTTGTGTTCCCGCAAGTCGCCGTTCTTCTGTGGCGAGGTTCACGTATAACCCACCCCACGGTAAAACAGAATGACCGGTTGAGGGCAACCGAAATACCTGCGACGACACCGCTGTATCACCTAGCAGCACTTTTCCGCGAACTGGGAGACGAGCCGGATAGCGCTTCTGTGGCCACCAAGAAGGTGGTGAAGGCTCAGCTTCTCCAACTGCCGGACAAAGTTACTAAAGGTGCAAAGGAAGGTCTTGAGAGATTACTTTGTCATCTAGACAGCCGGTCCACCCCTTCACTCAAGACAGTTGACCTTTGTTGTGAGGATCTTGGCGTTGCCCTCAAAACAGAGCTGCACGGTGACGAGAAGGTAGCAGCACTGCACGTCGCCACTACTATCAAAGCAGCGCTTGTTGCCGGACTCGCGGTGAAGCGCTTCGTTGAAAAACTTAGGGCTACCGGCGGGAATCGCGACGGTTCTTCACTCCTGACGCGCATCGGTCATCACTATGCAGGGCTGGAATTCCCCTTCGAGCACGAAGAGTCAATAAATTTTCATGCTGTTCACGCTGCTCTATTTGATGCACTTATGGAGAAATTCCCTCAGGACCCTTCAACGGTGCCGGGTTTCTGGCGTTACTTTGAGACTGTTGATCGGCTCTTCCTTCAAGACCTTGGCTGTCAATCCGTCGATCAGTGTGCGCCAGCAGCCAAGCTTGAGAAGTTCCTGCGTAGCCCAAGTCTGAACCGGAATGAGTTCGAGACGACATTGAAGGATCTGGAGGTCCATGAAAACTATCGCCTGTACGACCCGCTTCAGATCTACTTCAGGGCATTCCTTCCACTCGCCGAAGAGCACTTGGAGGCTGCACTGGAGAAGTTCAAAGAGTTCTTGCGAGCGACCAAAAAAAAGCAGCTTGGCTCATATGCATGGAGGGCCGCCACATTTGCCATTGCGCTTGAGGTCAAAACGCGGCCCTTTATTCCCAAGGGAGCCTTGGAAGCGCTAGTGCTTCAGCGCATTGGCTCACAAGCGCAATCCGTGACTACAACAATAGGGATGCCTACTGTCTTCGGGGATTTTTGCCGTGCCCCATCACTACCGGTTTCGGTGCAAATCATCTTTGATGCAATTGCCGACTTCAATCAGTGCAGCTACCCTGTCAGTGATGGCAGGGCCCGCATCTACTGCAATCCTTTAGAACGGTTGGACTCGAAGGTTGGACAACTTCTTGCTATGCTCGAAAAGCCTTCCCCTCCGGAGTCGGATCGACTGGAGTCGATACGCAGTTTCGTAGCCAAAACTTTCAATGGACGCAAAGGTCGATCTGTGTTTTCCTTCTGCAAGCTAATGCCTTATGAAGCGCTGCGCGACGTGATCTATTACCTAAATCGAATCGCTACGCAAGCCAATCCAGTCTTGGGCTATGAGCTCAATCAGAACTTGTGTCGCTATTTGGAATTGCCAGAAATAGAACTTCGGACGATCTTGGAACAACTTGACCCTGAAGCTTATGAGAAAGACAAAATCAATCCGCCATTATTGGTCTGAGAAATGAGTGTGATCAACGAATTTTGATGATCTGCAGGTCAGGTTCCGTGATGGTCGTGACGGCAAAAGGTCAAAGCTAAATGGCACCGGTATGACTACAGGTGCCGTTTCGGCATTCAGTTCTGGGGGTTGATCAGAATGGTGGTCAGAGTCATGCCATGGTTCAATCTCTTTGACATTGGGCTTGGTTTTTTTGGCGTAGTGGCGTTCAATGCGCCACCATAGCGCGCAAGGAGACTGGCAAGACTGGCGCTCATCACCTGCAGGAACTTGTCAATCTGGACGGCGGCTTCATCAGACAGTGCAGGGGTGTACTCGCACAGGCACAAATCACGCTGATGCTTGTGTTTTTTCTTCATGGTAGTTCTGGCCTTGCCACCAATGTGCCTGCCACTGGACATTCATCAGTTCGTCTACCCTGCAGCCTGTGGCCAGCGTAACCCCAATGACCATCTCACTGCTCTTTGTCAAGTAAATTCAGTGTCCGGCCACTGGATCCAATGACACTAACGCAGTCAGCTTCTGCCCCAAGACATCGAACGCAAGCGCCTGTTCCGTTTGACGCCGATCTTTAATGTAAACACCGCTCATGCCTTGCTTGATATGATTTTCACATTCATTGATCACATCGTTTGAGATGCCAAGTTGGCTCATCATTGTTGACGTCGTGCGACGCAAGTCGTGTGCGGTCCAGCGACCACCAGGCAGTGCTAGTGCATCGACGGCCTTGGTTCGATTCATCATTCGTCCATCAGCAGTACGTTGACGGTCGGCCAGTTGCTTGCCGAAGGATTTGATGCACACTGGACCGGTGCCATGACTGTCAGGGAATACCCATGGCAGTGGTTTTCCGGTCATGTGGTCAGTTTCGCGTAGTGCTGCCAGTTCCGTAAATTGGGTCAATGCAAAGTCGCTCAAGTGGATTTGATGATCACGCTGATTTTTTGTGGTAGGTAAGTACCAGGTTCGTGCAGTAGGATCAATAAAACCTAACTGGATGGCGCCTGACTTCTGCAACACGTTGTGCGTATCCACCACAGCTTGCAATGTCTGCTGATTTGACTTGGCATCGACCCAAACCGCTCCCATCAACTCGCCAATTCGACAACCCGTTGCCAGTATTAGCCACAGTCCAAGCACGGTGCGTCTGTTTAGATTCGCCGTGGGGAGCTGCTTGACCAGTGCCTTTATTTCATCGTTGGTCAGAACGCGGTCCCGCTTGATGTCTTTGCCGCCTATTTTCCGTTTGCTGACTAACTCAATTGGACTGTGCTCGATGATTTCACGCTCGGCAGCAAACCGAAACATTTGTTTCAAGTCTGCCAGAAGCATGTTGGCCGTACGCAACTTGCCTTCAGCTTTGACGGCATCCAGAATCGTCAGTACATCTGCTTTGCGTATATCCATGACCGCGACATGGCCGAAGTCAGCGAAAACCCTTCGTTCGAATTGTTCACGCACATACTGCCCCCCATCTTTGCGACCGATTCGTTTGCCATCACCGCCAATATGAGGCGCCAACTCGGTTGCCGCCCAGCGCTCGAAAACTTGTCGCACCGTCAATCGGCGTTGTTTGTCCAGTTCAGCTTGCTGCTCGACCGCTTCGGCTGTGCGTTTTTCTTTGTCAGCTTGATGGCGTGCCTCTTCAATGGCTTGCAGTCTGTCGGCTTCGACCTTGGCAAAGTGTTGTCGAAGATCACGGGCACCGTTTTTGTATTGCTTTGACCAGCCTGCGGCCATATCCCTTGCTGCAGCCAAAGTAAAATATCCTTCACGGCCTTTTGGGTCGTAAGCACCAATCGGTAGGGTGTCGCGCTGGCCTGTGCTGGTGGTGTAACGAAAATAGAACGAACGTTCGCCACTGGCTGTGATCCTGCCCATGAACCGTCCAGCACCTCGCGGGGCGGGGTCGATGAACCATTGGTCAGCGCCGTTCGCCTTTGACCCCATTTCCTTGTCTGTGATGATGCCCATGCTGTACCTTTTCGTTACCGTTCGGTTACCGTTTCTTCTGGCTGGTTGCCGTTCGGTTACCGTTTCTCGCTGGCTTTCATTGTACGAGTTTGGATCTCATTGGACGATTAATTTCATTAACTCATTGATTTATAAAGATATTTATATATTTATTGGATTCGGTTGGACGCCGCTAAACGTGGTTTCTATTGACTACGAACCAAGGGGTAGTGGGTTCAATTCCTGCCAGCCGCACCAAAAAGACAAGGTCTGCAACTGAAAAGTTGCAGACCTTTTTCTTTTGTAGTTTCAAGAAGGCATTTCCATGCGCTTTTCTAATATGTCGTCATGAACAAGGCATTCACCAAAGAAACGGATGATGCGGACGATGACGAGCCGCAATTACCCTCGCTTCCTGTGGGCGGGAAAAACTACATCACGCCGCAAGGTTATGCCCGGATTCGCAGTGAATTACTGGACTTGATCGATAACGAGCGCCCCAAAGTGGTGGAGATTGTTCATTGGGCTGCCAGTAATGGGGATCGATCTGAAAATGGTGACTACATCTACGGGAAAAAACGCTTGCGCGAGATTGACCGCAGGATCCGGTTTCTGACCAAGCGTATTGGTATCATGGAGGTCACCGACCCCACAGTTCACTATGGGAGTGATCAGATATTCTTTGGCGCAACCGTGACTTATATGGATGATGCACGCGTAGAAAGAACGATCACTATCTTGGGAATAGATGAGGCAGATAGTTCAAAGTCTCAAGTCACCTGGGTGTCGCCCGTGGCCAGAACTTTGTTGAAGGCTCGCATCGGTGATGTTTTGCAGTTGCTGACGCCACTTGGCTTGGTGGAAATCGAAGTTATTAATGTTCAATACCCTTCTGCGGGTCTGAACTAAATTATTGCTGGGTGTTCTTGGCGCGTTGGACTTTCAGAACGGACGGTATTCTTCTGAGATGATGTAACGCCGTCTCCAGCTGGTGACGATCTCGCACGGAAATGATAAAGCGTAAATCGGTGGCATCTTGTGCCGCATCATCATCCATGTCGATATGGGTGATATCGACTTCGGCGCTTGCCAATGCGACTGCGACACGAGCCAATACCCCTTTGCCATTGGTGACGGTCACCAGTATTCCGGTTTCGAAAGCGCGAATGGGTTCATCGGACCATTCCACGCTGATAAAGCGCTCGCTGTCTTTGTGTTTGAGTCGTTTTGCGACATTGCAGTCGCCAGCGTGCACGATCAAACCTTCGCCGCGTCCCAAATAGCCCACAATGTTGTCACCCGGCACCGGTCGACAGCACGTTGCAAATCTGACCGAAGAGTTTTCACTTCCATCCAGAACGATGCCAATTTGTGAGACGGTTTCGCTGGCGGTAAAACGCTCTTTTGTGAGCAGCAAAGCATCAAGTTTCTCACCGCTGTCAGTCAATAAAGTCAACAAGCGTTTGGCCACAATGCTGGCAATACGTTTGCCCAGTCCAATATCGGCTAACAACTCTGATTTGGTTTTGTTGCCACTAAAGCGCAGCAGCTTCTCCCAAATCAGTAGATTTTTCCCCGTGTCATCCGGTAATTTTTCAATGCCCTCAGCACGCAGTGCCTGAGTCAGCATCATTTCCCCCAGCTCTTGTGAGTCGGCTTGCCCCAGTGTTTTAAGGTGTTGCCGGATTTTTGAACGTGCGCGTGCCGTTCGCACAAAACTGAGCCATGCCGGGTTGGGTGAAGACAGCGGGGCCGTGACGATTTCAATGACATCGCCATTTTTGAGTTCGGTCCTCAGTGGAACGTGTTCGCCATTGACTTTGGCGCCGAGGGTGCGGTCGCCTATGTTGCTGTGAATGGCATAAGCAAAGTCGACCACTGTCGCACCCTTGGGCAAGGCCATGATCTGACTTTTTGGGGTTAGTACATACACAGCATCTGGAAACAGGTCGACTTTGACGTGGTCCCAGAACTCAGCGGCATCACGCGTTTCGTCCTGGATTTCCAGCAGTGATTGCAGCCATTTTGAACTCAGCCGGTCCCCATTGGTAGCCTCTGGATTGTTGACTTTGTAGAGCCAATGAGCGGCTACACCAGACTCCGCCACAATATGCATGGCTTCTGTTCGCACCTGAAACTCTACGTTGACACCTGACGGGCCAACCAGCGTGGTGTGAAGCGATTGGTAGCCATTGAGCTTGCTGATGGCGATGTGGTCCTTGAATTTGCCCGGCACGGGTTTGTAGAGTTGGTGCAGGGTGCCCAGTGCCGTGTAGCAATCAATCACAGTTGGTGCAATCACCCGGAAGCCATAGATATCAGTCACTTGGGCAAAGCTTAGGTGCTTCTCATCCATTTTTTGATAAATTGAATACAAGGTTTTTTCACGACCAGCGATCCGCACTTTCATGCCGCTGCTGGTGAACGCAGATTCCACTTCGCGCTGAACTTTTTGAATCAAGTCTCTGCGGCGACCGCGTGCCTTGGAGACTGCTCTTGATAAAACGTCATAGCGCCAAGGGCGCAAATGACAAAAAGACAGATTTTGAAGCTCTCTGTAAGTCTGGTTCAGACCCAAGCGGTGTGCGATTGGGGCGTAGATGTCCAGGGTTTCGGAGGCGATACGGGCCCATTTCTCGCGCGGTGCGTCAGACAGCGTTCGCATGTTGTGGGTGCGATCAGCCAGTTTTATCAAGATGACACGGACATCACGCGCCATGGCCAATAGCATCTTGCGAAATGATTCGGCCTGATTTTCCTCGCGGGTATTGAAGTGAAGTTTGTCGAGCTTGGTCAATCCATCCACAAGCTCTGCGACGGGGGAGCCAAAGCGTTCAATCAGTTCAATTTTTGTGACACTGCAGTCCTCCAGCGCGTCATGAAGAAGCGCGGCCATGAGGGCCTGCGCATCAAGTTTCCAGTCAGCGCATTGCGCTGCAACTGCAATAGGGTGAGTAATGTAAGGCTCGCCGCTGTTGCGCAATTGCCCTAAATGCGCCTCATCTGCAAAACGGTAGGCCAGACGAACTTGCTCCAGATCAGTCGAGGAGAGGTAGTCAAGTTTGGCCATCAAACTGGCAAAACTGGCTGCAGTTGCATTGGCAGCAGCTGGACTGGTCGTTGCTATATGGCCCTTGGTGGTGGCAGAGGGCGTTTGGCTGGAGGATGATTTATGGGCAGTAGTCACCCCTCAAATATAGCGCGCTGTCGCGCGATTGCAGGAGTGACAATAAAAAAGCACCACGAGCGGTGCTTTTTTATTGTCAGTGAAGTTTTTACAGAGGTACTTTTTTCAACATTTCAAGGCCAACCTTGCCAGCAGCGATTTCACGCAAGGCTGTAACAGCTGGTTTGTTCTTGCTTTCAACCTTGGGCGTGTGGCCCTGGCTCAGCATGCGCGCACGGTAAGTGGCAGCTAACACCAATTGGAAACGATTTGGGATCTGCAGCAGGCAGTCTTCGACGGTAATACGGGCCATGAAATTCTCCGAAAGACCAAGGGGATGCACTAAGGAATATGCAGTGCTTTGAATGTTTCAGCTCTGGCGCGACGTTGCGCCGAGAACTTGAGTCGCTGGGAATGAACGATCGCCTTGAGGTCAAAAAGCGCCCGGTCAAACAACTCGTTGATTATAACGAAGTCAAACTTACTGACTTGCGCGACCTCAATAGCCGCATTTTTGAGCCGTAATTCAATCACTTCCGGCGAGTCTTCGCCGCGGCGTTCCAGGCGTGAGCGCAATTCTTCCCAGCTGGGGGGGAGGATAAAAATGCTGATGGCATTGGCGAAAATTTGCTTGATCTGGATGGCCCCTTGAAAATCAATTTCAAGAATGACATCGGCCCCTTGCGCCATGCGCTCTTCAATGGCTTTTTTGGAGGTTCCATACCGATGGTTGTGCACATTAGCCCATTCCACGAAGGCATTGGCCTGCACCATGGCATCAAACTCGGCATCAGAGGCAAAGAAATACTCGCGGCCGTGTTTTTCCTGTCCTCTGGGCGCTCGCGTGGTGTGGGATACCGACGGTTGCACATGAGAGTCGAGTTCCAGTAGTGCCTTGACCAGGCTGGATTTGCCAGCACCACTCGGGGCTGCAACGACAAATAAATTTCCGGGGTAGTCCATAAAAGCCGCTTTGACGGGAATTGAAAAGATCAAACTATTCTATGTTCTGGACCTGTTCGCGCATTTGCTCGATCAGTACCTTCATGTCCACCGAAATATGGGTTAACTCCAGTGCGGCGGATTTTGAACCCATGGTGTTGGCTTCACGATGCAGCTCCTGAATCAGGAAGTCCAGACGTTTTCCAATCTCTCCCCCTTTTTTAATCAGGCGTTCAATCTCATCCAGGTGCGAATTAATGCGTGTAATTTCTTCTGCGACATCAATGCGAATGGCAAAGGCCGTGGCTTCTGTCAGCGCCCGATCCTGGGCCGCCTCTGGCAGGATGGTGCCGTCGGTCAATGCCATGGCTTCTTTCCAGCGCTCCATGAAGCGCTGGCGCTGCTGCGCGACCAGTTGAGGAACCAAGGGTCCGGCCTGGCTGGCCAATGCACGCAGTTGTCCTGTGCGCTCCAGTAGCATGGTGCCCAGGCGATCGCCTTCGCGTTGACGAGCAGAGAGCAGTTCGGTCAGTGTGTTTTCGGCCAGGGCAAGAAGGTCTTCACGCCAGTCGCGGGTTGACGGTTGTTCGTTCCCCGAGAGGCGGATGACATCTGCCACGCTCAATGGTCGGGCATCGGGCAGCCAGGCTTTGACATTGTCCTGCACGGCGTTGAGACGCTGCAGCAACTTGGGGGTCGGGTCTACAACGGTGAATGCGTTGTTGGTTTCAATGGCCGCACGCACTTCAACCTTGCCACGTTTGAGTCGGCCGACCACGAGTTCGCGCAGTGCAGGCTCAAATTGCCGAAGTTCTTCCGGCAATTTAAACGACAGGTCAAGAAAGCGGCTGTTGACCGAGCGGATCTCTAGCCCAAGGTGACTGGGGGCTGCGCTTTTCGATTCGGACTCTGAACTGGAATTGGAATTGGCTGTGCTGTGCTGGGCACTGGCATAGCCAGTCATACTGTAAACTGGCATTGCGACTCTTTGATCAATGGAATAAGCCTGAGAATAACCCGGTTCAGGCAGGTCAGACAGGAACTCACTCGAAAATTATGTCAAAGGTCAAACCAGCACCACTGCCTCCCGACACCAAGATAGGTGGATATCGCGTTGTCCGCAAAGTAGCGGCTGGCGGATTTGGCGTTGTTTATTTGGCGGTCGATGCCGAGGGGCAAAAGTTCGCGGTCAAGGAATATTTGCCTTCATCACTGGCAACGCGCGCGCCAGGCGAATTGCTGCCCCAGGTTCAACCAGAAAAACTCTCTTTGTACCGGCTGGGCCTAAAGAGTTTTTTTGAAGAAGGCCGATCCCTTGCGCAGATATCGCATCCCTCCGTGGTGAGTGTGATGAATTTCTTCCGGGAGAATGAAACGGTTTATATGGTGATGAATTACCTGGAGGGCGCCTCCCTTCAGGATTTCATCATTACAGCAAGGGACCAGAAGCAGGCCAAGGTGTTCAGGGAGTCCACCATCCGGTCGCTGTTTGATGAAATTTTGCGTGGCTTGCGCATTGTTCATCAGCACAAGATGTTGCACCTGGACATTAAACCCGCCAATATTTTTATCACCGATGACAACAAGTCGGTGCTGATTGACTTTGGTGCGGCGCGTGAGGTGTTGAGCAAGGAAGGCAACTTCATCCGACCGATGTACACCCCCGGTTTTGCGGCACCGGAAATGTACCGGCGCGATGCCTCCATGGGGCCCTGGACCGATATCTATGCCATTGGCGCCTGTCTTTACGCCTGCATGCAAGGCTACCCTCCCAATGAAGCGCCACAGCGGCTTGAAAAAGACCGTATCACGACTGCGTTGGCCCGCTTGCGCGGCGTTTACTCGGACAATCTGATTGAGGTGGTGGAGTGGTGCATGTCACTGGATCCGCTCTCCCGGCCGCAATCGGTGTTCACTCTGCAAAAAGAGTTAAGTCGGGAAGGTGAGCGTCGCTACACCAAGCTCAGTGTCAGCGAAAAAGTTCGACTTCAGTTTGACACCATGGTGTCTGATACCAAAAAGAGTGCCCAAAAAGCAACGGGTGCGATGGGCAAACAAAAATGAAATTCTCTGTTTTTCAGGTGAGTCGCAAGGGTGGTCGGGAAAAAAACGAAGACCGCATGGGCTATTGCTATACGCGGCAATCGGGCATTTTTATGCTCGCCGACGGCATGGGGGGGCATCCGCAAGGTGAAGTTGCAGCGCAACTGGCCTTGCAAGTGGTTTCGGCTATGTTTCAAAAAGAAGCCACACCGGAGTTGGCGGATGTTGATGCGTTTTTGTCCTCGGCGGTGATGGCCGCGCATCGTCAAATTCTGCGCTATTCGATTGAAAAAGGGATGTTGGACACGCCTCGAACGACGTTCGTTGCAGCCGTCGTCCAGGCTGGCGCCGTGACCTGGCTCCATTGTGGCGACTCCCGGCTTTATGTGGTACGACAGGGTGAGCTGCTCGCGCGCACCCGGGATCATTCTTTTTTGGAGCAGAGTAAAACCGCAACTGCTGCAGGGATGAAACTGCCCGAGCGTATCAATCGCAATGTTCTCTTTACTTGCCTGGGCTCTCCGACCAAACCGGTATTTGACGTTGCCGGCCCAGTGGCATTGCTTCAAGGCGACAGGCTGATGTTGTGCTCGGATGGCCTGTGGGGTAGTTTGACCGATGAGGACATCACTTACCACTTGGGTCATAAACCGGTCAGTGATGCAGTCCCGGATCTGGTGGAAAAAGCACTCATCAAGGCGGGTGACACCAGTGATAACGTAACTTGCATCGCGTTCGAGTGGGAAACGCCCGATGGCTTTGAATCCACCCGCGGCAGTATTTCTACCGATACCGTCATTGACGGCGTGTTTGCCTCTACTGTTCAGGCCGGTTGGCTGGATTCCGAGCTCGATGATTTGAACGACGCTGAAATTGAGCGCTCCATTGCCGAAATCAACGAGGCGATTCGCCGCTCAGCGGCCAAAAAAGAATGAGTGAATTTTTGCGAAGCAGCGCACGCGCGGCCAATGAACTGCGGCCGGTGCGCATCACCCGCGGCTACACCATGCATGCCGAAGGCTCGGTCTTGATCGAGTTTGGCAACACCAAGGTGCTGTGTACCGCGTCGGTCGAAGAAAAAGTGCCGGGTCATAAAAAAGGCAGCGGCGAAGGCTGGGTCACCGCCGAATACGGCATGCTGCCGCGCGCGACCCACACCCGCAGTGACCGCGAAGCCGCGCGTGGCAAGCAAAGTGGCCGCACCCAGGAAATTCAGCGCCTGATCGGCCGCTCGATGCGGGCCGTATTTGACCTCACCCAATTGGGTGAGCGCACGATTCATCTGGACTGCGACGTCATCCAGGCCGATGGTGGCACCCGCACCGCCGCCATCACCGGGGCCTTTGTGGCGGCGCAGGACGCGATCAGCAAATTGATCGCTCAAGGCAAACTCAGCGCATCGCCCATTCGTGATCACATCGCTGCCATTTCGGTGGGCATCGTGCAAGGCACGCCCTTGTTGGACCTGGAGTACATCGAAGACTCGGCGTGTGACACTGACATGAATGTGGTGATGACCGGCTCTGGCCATTTCGTCGAAGTGCAGGGCACGGCCGAAGGCGCTGCGTTTTCACGCCAGGAAATGGACGCCTTGCTGGCGCTGGCTGAAAAAGGCATCTGCGATTTGATCGCTTTGCAAAAACACTCGCTACTAACTTAATAGCTGCTCACGCAATTAATACGGGGGCTAGAGCCCGATTTAATGAAAATTATTCTGGCTTCCAACAACCAGGGCAAGTTGGTTGAACTGCATGCCATGTTTGCGCCTTTGGGTCTTGACTTGATCGCTCAGGGCGAACTTGGCATCCCCGAGGCGGCCGAGCCCTTTCACACCTTTGTCGAGAATGCGCTGGCCAAAGCCCGCCATGCGGCTCAGCTCAGCGGCTTGCCCGCGGTGGCTGACGATGCCGGCTTGTGCGTCGATGCCTTTGGCGGTTTGCCAGGGGTTGATACCGCGTACTACGCGACCCAATTCGGCTACGAAAAAGGCGACACCAACAACGTGCGCGCCCTGCTTGAGCAAATGAGCGGCATCGACAATCGCCGCGCCGCCTTGGTCAGCACGCTGGTGGCGGTGCGCTCGGCGCAAGACCCCGAGCCCTTGATTGCGGTGGGCCGCGTGGTCGGTGAGATCGCCCGAGAGCCCGTTGGCACGAATGGGTTTGGTTTTGATCCGGTGATGTTCATTCCCGAGTTTGGCCAGACCTTTGCCCAATTGCCGATTGCAGTCAAAAACGCCAACAGCCACCGGGGCCGCGCTGCGCAGGCCATGGTGGCGCTGATGCGTGAGCGCTGGTTGTCGCGCAGCTAGTCCAGACCATGATTCCCATTGCCCCGGTTGCCAGCGAGCCTGACGTCGCAGCGCAGCACGACATCAAGCATTACATGCGACCCGGCACGCTGCAGCTGACCGCTTTGCCACCGCTCTCGCTCTACATTCACCTGCCCTGGTGTTTAAAGAAGTGCCCGTATTGCGACTTCAACTCACATGAAATGCGCGCCGCCGACCTGCCCGAGCAGCGCTACCTGGATGCCTTGATGGCGGACCTGGAAGCTTCGCTACCGCTGATCTGGGGCCGCACCGTGCACAGCATTTTTATCGGCGGTGGCACGCCCAGTCTGTTCTCGCCCGAGTCCATTGACCGCTTGATCAGCGGTGTTCGAGCCCGGCTCAAGCTTGAGCCCAATTGCGAAATCACGCTTGAAGCCAATCCGGGCACTTTCGAGAAAGACCGCTTCAAGGCTTTTCGCGCAGCGGGCGTGACCCGCCTGTCGGTGGGCGTGCAAAGCTTCAACGATGATTATTTGAAGACACTGGGCCGTGTGCATGACCGTGCGCAGGCCTTGGCCGCCGTCGAAGAAGCCGCGCAGGCCTTTGACACCTTCAACCTGGACATCATGTACGCGCTGCCGGGCCAGACATTGGCCGACCTGCGCCAAGACATGAGCACGGCGCTGGCGCTGGCACCGACGCACATCTCGATTTACCAGCTCACCATCGAGCCCAACACTTACTTCGCCAAGTTCCCACCGCAGATTCCCGAGGACGACACGGCCTATGACATGCTCGACCTCATCACCGACATGACGCGCGAGGCCGGCCTGTACCGCTACGAAGTGTCGGCCTACGCCAGAGACGGTCACCGCTGTGTGCATAACCTCAATTACTGGCAGTTTGGCGATTACCTGGGCTTGGGGGCGGGCGCCCACAGCAAGCTCAGCTTTGCGCACCGCGTGATGCGCCAGGTGCGGTTTCGCGAGCCGCGCCGGTACATGGCGCAAGCCCTGGCGGGCCACTGTCTGGCGCAGGATGAAGAAGTTGGCCGCGCTGACTTGCCGTTTGAGTTCATGCTGAACGCCTTGCGTTTGAAAGACGGTTTTTCACTCAAACAGTTTGGTGAACGCACCGGTTTGCCCATCACCGCCATCCAACAGGCGCTGGAGGAGGCCGAGCGCAAAGGCTTGATCGAACGCGATTTTGCCCGGGTCAAACCGAGTGTGCGTGGCTATGATTTTTTGAACGACCTGCAAGCGCTGTTTTTGCCGCCATCGCGCTGATTTTTTCACGCAGGGGTGGTGCCGCGCTATAGTCCGGCCAGATGACAACGCAGGGGCTGAACCATGTTTTCCATATACGGCGTCGGGGGGCAGTTATTTCAGGGCTCGTTGGAGAAATTGCGCCAGATTGGTGGCGTCAGCGCCACTGCTCGCAGTAACGCCATTGAGCCGGTGGGGCAGGAAGGGCGAGAACCCGGGTCATCTCCATCCGGTGCTTACGCGCTGCACGACTTGCACCCGGCGCCCAGCGACGAGGCGCATCGCAACGCGCTGGCCGCTTACGCAGAGAGTCAAAAAGCGGTGCAGGAGCGACATCCCTTGCGACGGGTGGATTCACTGATGAGTCGTACCGTGGTCACCATCCCGGATTCGGCCACCGTGCTGCAAGCCTGGCAGATGCTCGCCAGGCACGGCGTCGGACAGGCCCCCGTGCTGAACAAGGATGCCATTCTGGTGGGCTTGTTGTCCCGTGCCGACCTGCTGCGACCGGACCGCTTGCCCAAGCCCGACAGCAATGCGCTGGTGTGGCGCGCCTTGCTGGCGCAAAACGTGGGCGACCTCATGTCAACGCCCGTGCCTGCGGTGGCGCCCGATACCGACATCCGGCGCGTGGCGCGTGTGCTGCTGGATACCGCTCTGCCGGGGCTGGCAGTGATTGATGAACAGGGTTTGGTGATTGGTTTTGTCTCGCGCTCGGACATTTTGCGCGCCGTGGTGACCGATCCGCCGCTGGACCTGTGGGGTTAGTTTTGAGAGGGATCAGGTGTAGCGCTTGCTGCGCAAATTGTTTTTCATGTCGCTCAGCAAGGGCTGCAGCTGGTCGCCGCCAATGCGCAAGGCCACGCAGGTGGCCAGGATGTCAATGATCATCAAATGCAGCAGGCGCGACACCATGGGGCTGTAGCGGTCAAAGCCTTCCGGATGGTCGGCTGCCAGGTGGATGTGGCCGACAGCAGCCAGGGGCGAGCCGCTGGCGGTGATGACGATGGTGGTGGCCCCGTTTTTGCGGGCCAGGTCACACGCGTCCATCAGGTCGCGGGTGCGCCCCGAGTTGGAGATCACCAGCACACAGTCCCCTGGCCCCAGGAGCGAGGCGCTCATGACCTGCATGTGGCCGTCACTGTAGGCCACAGCGTGCATGCCGAGCCGGAAAAACTTGTGCTGCGCATCCTGCGCCACCACTCCAGAGTTGCCCACCCCAAAAAACTGAAGGCGCTTGCCGCCTTCATAGGCTTGCACCAGCGCGGTCGTGGCTTTTTCGATGGCATCGGTGCTGGCATCGTTGCGGTATTTCAAAAAGGCAGCCACCGTGTTGTCAATGACCTTGACCATGATGTCGCCGGTTTTGTCGTTCGCATTGACGCTGCGGTGGATAAAGGGCACGCCCTCGCTCACGCTACCGGCCAGTTTGAGTTTGAAGTCCGACAGGCCTTCGTAACCGACGCTGCGGCAAAACCGCACTATGGTGGGTTTGCTGACCTGGGCGCGCTCGGCCAGCACGCTAATGGGTAACTTGGCAAAACTGCGCGGGTCGATCAAGACGAGTTGGCCAACGCGTTGTTCCGCTGGGGCCAAAGAGGGCAGGGAGGCTTTGATTCGTTCGAGCAAGATGTTGGTTTTTTTAAGATTTGGAGCCGTACTGTAACTTTGTTTCAACCATAATTCAAACCATGAACCAACTCGACGCCCTCAAACAATTCACCACCGTGGTGGCCGATACTGGCGACTTCAAGCAGATGGATGCTTACCAGCCGCAAGACGCCACCACCAACCCGTCACTGATCCTCAAGGCCGTGCAAAAGCCGGATTACCGATCCCTCCTGACCGACACCGTGGCCCAGTTCCGGGGCCGGGCGCTGGACGAGATCATGGACCGGTTGCTGGTGCGCTTTGGCGTCGAAATTTTGTCCATCATCCCAGGGCGCGTCTCCACCGAGGTCGATGCCCGCCTGAGTTTTGATACCAACGCCACCGTGGCCCGAGCCGAGCGCCTGATCGAGCTGTACCAGGCACAGGGCATCCACATTGACCGCGTGCTGATCAAGGTCGCAGCCACCTGGGAAGGCATCCAGGCCGCCCAACAGCTTGAGCAGCGCGGCATTCACACCAACCTGACATTGCTGTTCTCGTTCTGTCAGGCCGTGGCCTGCGGCCAGGCCAAAGTGCAGCTGGTCTCACCTTTTGTCGGCCGCATTTATGACTGGTACAAAAAATCGGCGGGTGCCGCCTGGGTTGAAGAACATAACGCTGGGGCCAATGACCCTGGTGTTCAGTCGGTGCGCCAGATTTACAACTACTACAAAAAGTTTGGCATTGCCACCGAAGTGATGGGCGCGAGCTTTCGCAACATCGGGCAAATCACGGCACTGGCTGGTTGCGATTTGCTCACCATCAGCCCGGATTTGCTGGCTGTGCTGGCCGCCACCAAGGCGCCCCTGAACCGTGCGCTCGATGCTAATGCGGCACAAGCGCTGAGCATGGCCCCGCTGAGTTACGACGAAGCGGGCTTCCGTTATGCGTTGAACGATGACGCCATGGCGACTGAAAAACTGGCTGAAGGTATTCGCGCATTCTGTGTGGATGCCGTCAAGTTGGACCAATTGCTGCTGGCCGCCTGATTCTTTTCTGAGGATATCTCCCATGACCCGTACCCGCTGCGACCGCACGCCCGCCTGGCTGGCACTTGCGTCTTCTTTTGAGGCCAGTGGCCGCCGCTTTGATGCCCGAGCTGCATTTTCCCGTGACGCGGGACGGTTTGAGGCCTTCAGCCAGACGGCGCCCTATGTGTTTGCCGATCTGTCCAAGAATCTGATCGACGCGCCCACGCAGCAACTGCTGCTGGATCTGGCGCAGCAAACCGGGCTGCAGGCGCACCGCGACGCGATGTTTGCCGGGGACAAAATCAACACCACCGAGCAGCGCGCCGTTATGCATTGGTTGTTGAGATATCCGGCTCTAGACCCCGTCAATCATGCGAAAGAAGCTATAAAAAATGTAGCGAGTGAGTTGGTGGCTGTGCACGCCACGCTGGACGCCATGCTGGCCTACGCGCAAACCGTGCGCCTGGATAAGTCGATCACCGACGTGGTCAATATCGGCATCGGCGGCTCGGACCTCGGGCCGCAAATGGCGGTGCTGGCGCTGGATGAATTTGTGCTGCCGGGCAAGCGCTTTCACTTTGTCTCGAATGTGGATGGGCATGAGCTCGCGGCAGTGCTCAAGCGCCTCAAACCCGAGAGCACGCTGTTTCTGATTGCCAGCAAAACCTTCACCACCATCGAGACCATGACCAATGCGCGCTCGGCCAAGGCCTGGTTTGAGGCGCAGGGCGGCACCGACATTGCCCGGCATTTCGCCGCGCTCACCACCAATGTGACAGCGGCGAATGCCTTTGGCATCAGCACCACCTTTGGTTTTTGGGACTGGGTGGGCGGCCGTTATTCAGTCTGGTCCGCCATTGGCCTGCCCTTGGCGATTGCGATTGGTGCTGACGGTTTTCGTGAGTTTCTGGCCGGGGCGCATGCCATGGACGAGCACTTTCGCACGGCGCCGCTGCCACAGAACCTGCCGGTGCGCCTGGGCCTGCTCGACGTCTGGTACCGCAACTTTCATGGCTTTACCAGCCGCTCCATCGCGCCGTACCACAGCGCCTTGCGCCGCTGGCCCGCGTATTTGCAGCAACTGGAGATGGAGAGCAACGGCAAGCAGGTCGATGCCCAAGGGGACGCCTTGCCGTTTGGAACGGCGCCTGTGCTGTGGGGCGAGCCGGGCACCAACGGTCAGCACGCCTATTTCCAGATGCTGCACCAGGGCACGGATGTGGTGCCGGTCGAGTTTGTCGCCGTCAAAAAGCCCAAACACAGCCTGCCTGATCACCATGATTTGCTCTTGTCCAACGTGCTGGCGCAAGCTCAGGCGCTGATGGTGGGCAAGCTGGATGCCGGCGGCCACAAAAACTTTCCTGGTAACCGGCCCAGCACCTTTTTGCTGCTGGATGAACTCACCCCAACCAGCCTGGGCGCCCTGATTGCCTTGCAGGAGCACCGGGTGTTCGTCAGTGGCAGCGTTTGGGGCATCAACAGTTTTGACCAGTGGGGCGTGGAGCTGGGCAAGGTGCTGGCCAAAGACATTGAGCCCCGGCTGGCCAGTGGCGATGTGTCTGGGCTGGATGGCTCCACCGCCGGTTTGCTGGCAAAACTACGGAACTGAACGCATGAATGTGGTGTTTGATTTTGGCGCTGTGCTGTTTGGCTGGCGACCGGGTGAGTTGCTGGCGCAAAGTTTTCCCGAAGCTGCCGCCACCCCGCAACAGGCCAAACAACTGGCCCACGCCATGTTTGGCCATGAAGACTGGCACAACTTTGACCGGGGAACCCTGTCCATGGACGCGGTGGCGCAGCGCACCGCCGAGCGCCTGGGGCTGGACCGGGCGGCGATGCTGCAACTGGTCAGCAGCATTGGCGAGCGTTTGACGCCCATGGACGACATGGTGGACTTGCTGGCGCAATTGCACGCCCTGCGTCAACCCGCAGAGTCGGGCGTTCCAGGTAAGCATGACACGCTGAAACTTTATTATTTATCGAACATGCCGGTGCCCTATTCCCGCACGCTGGAGCAGCGCCACGACTTTTTGCAGTGTTTCGATGGCGGCATTTTTTCGGGTGACGTGCTGCACATCAAGCCGGACCCGGCCATCTACCAGCTGCTGCAAACCCGCTACGCGCTGGAGCCAGCGCAGACGCTGTTCATCGATGACCTGCACGCCAATGTGCAAGCCGCCTGTGCGCTGGGTTGGCATGGCATCCATTTTGAGTCGGCAGCCCAGCTGCAGACGCATGCTGTCTTTCGTCAATTAATTTATAAGAAATAGACTCCTAGCCCCCGTTCAACCTGCGTGAGTAGCTATGGAAGTGATAGCGAGTCCGGGGCGGACCGGCGCATCACTTCATCGCTTATAAAACGCTGGAGGGCGGCCTGGTACTGTGCGTGGCCAACTTGATCCAGGTCGGTGTGCTCACCGCCCTCAATCGCTAGCCACTGTTTGGGCGCGTGGGCTGCCGCAAATAGCTTTTTCGCCAGAGTCAGGGGGATGAGCGGATCCTGGCTGCCGTGAATCATCAGCAGTGGGGCGTGAACGAGTGTGATTTTGGAGAGTGAGTCAAAACGTTCGTGGTTGAACTGGGTCAGAAATTGAGCCAAAAATCCAGAGGCTCGCGCCACGTCGGCAAAGCTGGTGAAGGCGGATTCCAGAATCAGGGCGCCGTAATCGGTGTTGGCGTGCAGGCGGCTGGCTACATCGACCGCGACGGCGCTACCCATGGAATGACCGTAGATGACGCGCCGCGCCGCCCGCGGTTCGCGGCGTTGCAACTCAGTCCAGGCCACGTCGGCATCTTGCACAATGCTTTGCTCCGACGGGATGATCGGTGTGCTCAAGCCCCAGCCCCGGTAGTCCAGCGCCAGCACAGAAAACCCCGCTTCGCGTAGCGCCTCGATCTTGTGCAGATTTTGGAACATGGTGAGAAATGTGCCATGAAAATACAACAAGGTCGGCGCATTTTTATCGGCATGCGGTAGCCACCACATCTCGATGCACTGGGGGGCCTGGGCGACAGGCACGGGGACAAAGTAGCGTTCATCGCCGGGGCGAAGTCCTGCAAAACTGGTGGGTTCACCTTGTGTGGGGCGATAAATCATCTGGCGCTGTCGGGCATCGAGCCAAGCGCAACCGCTGGTGCTCAACAAGGAAAATACGATAAAAAGACGTAGCCAGGCAAACCCGCACCAGCCACTTTTAAAAAAGACAACCGTTAAACTACGGACCCTTTGCATGACTCAACTTCCCCTCGCATTGTGAATAAACTGACCCGCATCCTCATCGGTCTGATTGTGACCCCGCTGCTCGGCAGCGCTATGGCGCAACAAGCTGCTGCACCCCAAGCAGAAAAAAATTACCAGCTGCGTCTGCAATTTAGTCCTTACACGTACCACTTCGTTTACAACCCTGACCATAAAGAGGTGGTGATGGTGGGCCTGGAGCGCGAGTTTCCCGATAACACGCTCGACGGCGTCACGATATTCAAAAACTCTTTTGGGCAAGACAGCACCTACATCTATCCCTGGGGCCGCACCTATCACGCCATTGGTGGCATTGAACCCCTGTCGTTTAAATGGACCGCAGGCTTGCTCTATGGTTATGTGGATTCATTCCAGAACGAAGTGCCTTTGAATTACCACGGCTTTTCGCCAGGGCTGATTTTTGGTCTGTCGTATGACTTCAAACCTGGCTGGTCGGCGCAACTGAATTTTTTAGGCACCGCCGCCGTGATGTTTGAGGTCAGCGCGCCCTTGAATTAAAAGGCATAAAAAAACCCCGCAGGGCTTGCGCCTTGCGGGGTTTTGTATTTGCGCGAGAGGCAGATTACATGCCCATGCCGCCCATGCCGCCCATGCCGCCCATGTCGCCGCCGCCCATGCCGCCGCCAGCGCCTTCAGCCTTGGGGGCTTCAGAAACCATGCATTCGGTGGTCAACATCAAAGAGGCCACAGACGCTGCGTTTTGCAGAGCAGTGCGGGTCACTTTGGTGGGGTCCAGGATACCCATTTCGATCATGTCGCCATAGGTGTCGTTGGCTGCATTGAAGCCGTAGTTGCCGGAGCCGTTGAGCACCGCGTTGACCACCACAGAGGCTTCGCCGCCGCCGTTGAACACGATTTCGCGCAGAGGTGCTTCGATGGCCTTCATCACCAGCTTGATACCGGCGTCTTGGTCAGCGTTGTCGCCCTTGATTGAGCCAGCAGCTTGCTTGGCGCGCAGCAGAGCCACGCCGCCACCAGCCACGATGCCTTCTTCCACGGCAGCGCGGGTTGCGTGCAATGCATCTTCAACGCGGGCTTTCTTTTCTTTCATTTCGACTTCGGTGGCAGCGCCCACCTTGATCACGGCAACACCGCCAGCCAACTTGGCCACGCGCTCTTGCAGTTTTTCACGGTCGTAGTCACTTGTGGCTTCTTCGATTTGCACACGCACTTGTTTGACGCGGGCTTCGATGTCAGCAGCAGCGCCAGCACCGTCGATGATGATGGTGTTTTCTTTGCCCACTTCGATGCGCTTGGCAGAGCCGAGGTCAGCCAAAGTCACTTTTTCGAGCGACATGCCAACTTCTTCAGCAATCACCTTGCCGCCAGTCAGGATGGCGATGTCTTCCAACATAGCCTTGCGACGATCACCAAAGCCTGGAGCCTTGACAGCCACAACCTTCAGGATGCCACGGATGGTGTTGACCACCAAAGTTGCCAGGGCTTCGCCTTCGACATCTTCGGAGATGATCAGCAAAGGACGGCCGGACTTGGCGACTTGTTCCAGGGTAGGCAGCAGGTCACGGATGTTGCTGATTTTCTTGTCGTACAAGAGCACGAACGGGTTGTCCAGCAACGCGGCTTGCTTTTCTGGGTTGTTGATGAAGTAGGGTGACAGGTAGCCACGGTCAAACTGCATGCCTTCAACCACGTCGAGTTCGCTGTCCAAAGACTTGCCGTCTTCAACAGTGATGACGCCTTCTTTACCGACTTTGTCCATCGCATCAGCAATGATCTTGCCAATAGCTTCGTCAGAGTTGGCAGAAATCGAACCGACTTGGGCGATTTCTTTGGAAGTGGTGGTGGCTTTGGAAGCCTTCTTCAGCTCGGCGACCAAAGCAGTCACTGCCTTGTCGATACCGCGCTTCAGATCCATCGGGTTCATGCCGGCGGCCACGTACTTCATGCCTTCGTGCACGATGGCTTGAGCCAGCACGGTAGCCGTGGTGGTGCCGTCGCCAGCGATGTCAGAGGTCTTGGAAGCGACTTCCTTGACCATCTGTGCGCCCATGTTTTGCAACTTGTCTTTGAGTTCGACTTCTTTGGCCACGGACACACCGTCCTTGGTCACGGTGGGGGCGCCGAACGAGCGCTCCAGAACCACGTTACGGCCTTTAGGGCCCAGTGTCACTTTGACCGCATTGGCCAAAATGTTCACGCCTTCAACCATGCGTGCGCGGGCTTCGCCGCCGAAAACTACATCTTTTGCTGCCATGATAAATTCCTAAAATTTAAGTGAAATTAAACGCTAGACCGCATGGATACTGCGTGACCAGCTATTTATTTAATAGCGATTACTTTTCGACGACTGCGAACAGGTCGTCTTCTTTCATGACCAACAATTCGTCGCCAGCCACCTTGACGGTTTGGCCGCTGTATTTGCCGAACAACACGCGGTCGCCGACTTTGACAGCCATCGGGCTGATTTCGCCCTTGTCGTTCTTTTTGCCAGGGCCCACAGCCAAGACTTCACCTTGATCTGGTTTTTCAGCAGCGCTGTCAGGAATGACGATGCCGGAAGCGGTTTTGGTTTCGTTTTCGACGCGTTTAACAATGACGCGATCATGCAAAGGACGAAGTTTCATGAGATCTCCTATTGGTCTTGAACTTGAGGTTAAAACAATACAAATGCCAACCCGATTGAGCCGGCAGTCATTAACTTGAAGAGAAGGGCTTGGAAGCTTAGAAGCCTGTTAGCACTCAACTCTTACGAGTGCTAATGATAAGGGCATTTGCCAGGATTTCAAGATGCGGGTGGTGAAACATGTGAAGGGTGCTGTTGTCGATGCTCTGGAGGTTTTGAACTTTTATCACGAAGTTTTGAACTCCGTAGTGAGTTCTAGTCAAAAGTCCCGCGCAGGATGCTGATCGAGCATAAGCCTGTAACGGCGGGGGATGCTAGATTAGATCCAACCAACCTGCTGAGAGGCGGCTAATTAAAAGCTGGATATCGATTCGCTGATCACACAAACAAAACGTACCTGGACAAAATTCCAAATAAGGCGGGGGTGCAGAAAGTAAATATGAGTTTCTAATTGTGTTTAGCACGTGCTGGCACAGTGCTGAAAAAAAACCGTCGGTCAGTCTGGTGCTATCAACACTGTATGGCGGCACTTCTCCTGCATCACGTAGCGCTCCAAAAAGTCCGTAATCGACGTCACTTTTGAAATTGAGCTTGTTGATCGATCTGGCATAGCTCCGTTGTAGGTAGGGTGCGCATGATGATCTTCTTCCGGCTTTGTCGAGGTAGGCATGCTGGATTTGAGGATTAACAGAAATATTTGATTCATTGACTTGAAAAATATCAAATGCACATTAATTATGCAAAAAACTGCAATACCCTTTACTAAAAGGCAAATTGTTATCGGATTTGTTTCACAGAAAAGCAAAAAGAATGACCGACACCAAAATAAAACGATTTCAGATTCTTGCGCTGTCCGGGGGAGGATTTCGCGGGCTCTACACTGCGCAAATATTGGCGGATCTTGAAAAAGAGATCAAAGCGCCTATTGCGACGCGGTTCGATCTCATAGCAGGCACCTCGATTGGCGGTATTCTTGCCTTGGCAATCGCTATGGAGATACCAGCACAAGTCATGGTCGACCTCTTTACCAAACATGGTGAAGCCATTTTTAAACGCCGTTGGTCCTTGTTCGGCATGATACGCGCGCCGTATTCTCCGGAACCTTTGAAAAAGTTGCTGTTGGATGTTGGACTGTTCGGAGAGCAAACTTTAGGCGCTTGCAAGCATCCCGTCATCGTACCGGCGATCAACTACTCAAGTGGAAAACCTCAGCTATTCAAAACGCCGCATCATCCGAATTTCAAGAGAGATCATGGATTTAGGTTGGTGGATGTCGCTTTGGCTACAAGTGCGGCGCCCGCTTATTTTCCACGGCACACCTTCAACAACAACCAGTACGTTGATGGCGGTCTTTATGCAAATGCGCCCGGCTTGCTTGCGACTCACGAAGCACAGACTTTCCTAGATCAATCGTCGGATGCACTGCATTTGCTTTCGATTGGGACGATGTCGTCGAAATTCACGGTTGATCCTCGGAAAAATCGTAGCGGAGGAACCTACGACTGGGGAGGAGTCAACCCCGCCAATATGCCAAAACGCTTGTTCGGACTTTCCATTTCAGTGCTTGAGTCATTAAGTGATTTCATGCTTAAGCATAGTTTGCCGGGACGGTACGTTCATCTCGATGATGAACTGACCGATCAGCGGGCTGGTGCGGTCGCGCTGGATAAAGCTAATGCGGCCGCGCGCGAGGTATTGCTGGGTGCCGCGACCGAACGCTCTAAAAGTTGTCTTGGCGATTCCGCATGTCAAGCTTTCCTGAGACATCAGGCCGCACCTGCAAGCTTTTATCACGGCTTAAATGCCAACCAGGGAGTGAGATGCTAAAACTAAACAAAATTTTCCATAAAGGCGGTGTAGGTAGTGACGTCTTTGAAGACCGTATTGCGCCACCGTCCGAACGACGCAAATACTTGATGGTGTGCAAAAACAAGATACGCGATCACCTGAAGCCACTAATCAGAAGCGCTACTAAGGAAGTGCTGGGCATGGAAAGAGTTGTGGAGCCTCGTTTTCGCACTCAAGGTTCCTGGTCGTATGACACCTGCATTGACCCGGCCTTTACGCCGCCCCAGGAAATGGATTGGGATTATGGAATTTATTTGCCGGTCACGGTATGGGAAGAAAATGGCCCACCGCACAAGATGGCTCAAGCCTACTTCGGGCTCGTTGAAAGCTTCTTGGGAAGCCTCTGCAAACAAGAGGGCTGGACGCTTTTGCCAGGCAAGGAGACCTGCATTCGCGTCAAGGTTGCATCCTGGGCACACATAGACCTTCCCCTGTACGCTGCGCCCGAGGATGAGTTCAAAAATATTCGCGAACGCGTCTCTCTTGAGGAGGCTCAACTCAAAAAGGCCTTTGACTCTGTCACCGCAAGTTATAACTTTGCCGAAGAGGCGTTAATAGAGCAGCAACAGTGGGAAGACTTAAACCACGTGGTGATGGCGACGCGCAAGGGTGAATGGATGTCGTCAGACCCCGAAGTCGTGGCCAAATGGTTCCGGGATCGCGTGGATGAGCACGGAGAGCAGTTGAGGCGGGTTTGCCGTTATTTGAAGGCCTGGCGCGACTTCCACTGGCAACAGGGCGGGCCTACATCCGTTTCTATCATGATCGCCACAGTACATGGTTTTGACTGCAAACCAGGACGCGACGATCTTGCCATCGAACACGCGGCCAAGCATCTTAGTACAGCTTTTCTGCATGACCTACGTGAACTTGGCATTGACAATAGGGCTGAAGACTTTAATCGACTCAACGAAGCTGAACGACTGCAAGCTGGTTCGCGCTTTGGCCAACTTGCGATGGAGCTGCAAAGTGCTCGGTCCCTTGGCTCACATCAAAAGGATCAAGCACTTTTCAAATTAAAGCAGCTATTCGGTAGTCGCATGCCTACGGACACGGTCTTGGTCGAACTCGACAACGGTGTCGATGCGATTCGCGCAACCATGCCATCTCGCGTGCCTCCACCTGTTGTTCCGTCCACCAAGGCGGGCTGATCGATACGGTGCAGAACAGGCGCGGGGCGGTTTTTCGCCTGTTGGCGGGACGAGGATTTTCACCTCGTCCCGCCCGTGGTGTTCAGCGGGCATTTGAAGGAACATTACGTTGCACCAAAGGTGACGTGCGTGTAACGCTGACGATCACAGACTGGAATTTCCTGAGCTACCCTTGCATTCATCTGGACGAGCGTCCGGTATTCCTTCCAGAACTCATGCCGCACATTGATGCGTGTGACGACCTGTGTTACTTCAGTCCAGGCGCCGTTACCTTGGATCGTTACGATCCCGCAATGGCGATCTCACAATGCCTGGAACAGGCTACCTCCGTTCTTAACCGTATTGCCGCAGAGCCTAACTACCGTAACGATGACATACAGGACGAGTTTCCTGCCCACTGGATATTCGGTCAGCGGATACTTCCATTTGAAGTCCTTCTTGGTCAAATTGAGGATGGTGTTGAGTCGGCCACATATTTTTTCATGAACATCGCCGGCAAGCGCCGTGCCGTCATTGCGACCGATAGTGACGAAGCATCGCGCCTCGCAACTGCCTTCGGCACTGTTGACTCTATCAAGTCGGTAGGTCAATGCTGGCTGTTCAAGACAGCCGTTCGCCCCTTCGTTCCCATGAATATGCCTCAGACTGTCAAGGAATTGTTTGTGTGGCTAAAACAGTGGGATCGGAATATAGCCACTGAGATTCAGCGGGTGCTTGCTACGCCTGACTACCTGACCGCCAAATTTGTTAGCTTTGCTGTTCATAGCCCGGTAGGATGGCTTGGTTTCGGTTTTGACCTAGAGCAGATGAAGCGTATCGGTTATAGAAGACGCCCACAAATGTACCGGCAGTTTCTCCACAAAGGCGGTGGCGATCAGCCGTTGTTTCGGCTGTCGATCCAAGAGGTGGGAAGCCGGTTTGTCCACAACAGAAATCTCAGCTTTCGCGATCTTTTCAACAAGCGTGTCACCATCATTGGCTGCGGAGCCATTGGTTCTTTTGTCGCTCAGTCAATGGTTCGTCTTGGAGCAGGGACTGGCAGCATTGGTGTATTGAAGTTGATTGATCCCGACGTGCTGGCGCCAGAAAATCTGGGCCGTCACTTGCTGGGATATCCAGCCCTGTTGCAGCCCAAAGCTGAAGCATTGAAGGAAGAACTCAAGAGGCAGTTTCCACACAGTAAAGTTGACGCATTAACCAAAAGTGCCTTTGATGACCCCGCGCTGTTTGGAGCTGAATTGATCATTGACGCCACGGGCGAAGAAGCAGTGAGTGAATACCTCAATGAATTGAGTCTTGTCCGTAAGTCACGGGTTCCTGTACTTCATGTATGGATTAGGGGTAATGGCGAGGCGGTTCAGGCACTTTGGAACGAGAAAAAAGGGCTGGCGTGCTATCGCTGCTTGCTCGTTCCAGACTCTAACCAACACCGCAAGGAACGGTTGCCATTACTGAAGAAGGAGCCTGAGCGTCGCACGATGGGCTGCCGCGCGTTCACACCGTATGCGGTGTCTGCACCCATGCAAGCGGCGGCCCTTGCGACGGACATGGTGTGTGGGTGGTTGCAGGGCAATCCCTCGCCAACCTTTCGCACGCGCAGCCTAGAAACAGCTGACGTCTTCGTGTTGAAGAATCAGAACCTGACAAAAATTAAGGGGTGCCCCGCGTGCGATCCCCGTTGATTTGGCAAAACCCATGGGCGTTTGACTTCAAAATCCTCATGGAAGTAGAGCCTGTGGAGACGCTCAACCGCTACCGGCAAGATCATCAAGGCAAAGCCGAGGCGGGAGGAATTCTATTGGGCTACCGGCGGGATGGGCACTTGCATGTCACCATGGTGACTGTGCCGCAGCCTTCGGACCAACGACAGCGATACTGGTTCAGCCGTTCTTACAAGTACCATCAGCAGGTTGCATTACGGTACTGGGAGTCGAATGACGGTGCGATGGATTATCTTGGTGAATGGCATACCCACCCCGAGGATCGCCCCACACCTTCGTCTCTAGATTTGTTCGAATGGCAAAAAATTTACCGTGTGCAGCCAAACCCTATGATCTTCGTGATTCTTGGTTGGTCGGGTGAATTTTGGGTGGGTATGTCGGGTGACGGTTGTGTCAAGCCATGTGCCCAGGTGCCAGAGTAGCGTTTTGACTGGTTGGGACTTTTGTGTGGAATCACTGTAGCGCGCATTGCATCTACCTGACGCGTTTAATCTATCATCATCAGCCGAGTGAAAACGCTTCATCCCGGAAGAATCGGTATATACCGCACTGAATGCAAGATAAGTGCAGCTGAATCCTTTTTGGAAACTTTTGGGGTTAGCTGGAAATGGTTTGACTTTTGCAAATAATGACAGTGGGGCCGCTGAATGTTGAACGCTGATTCGCACATCACCTTGGACGACTAAAGGAGCGGGGTGGAATTACGCGCAAATAAGTCCGTTCCATTGAGGACTGGCCCGGGGGGAAGATTACGATGTCCACCACTGTGTAGCATATTCCAAGCCCATGTAAATAACCAAAGACCTCGCTCTTGGCTATTTGGGCTGCTTTTGCTGTCTGTATGAAATGGGTTGAACGCAAATTTGAAGTCCCACCCATAGTTCCCATTAAGAATGCGTGACATTTGAATGTTTTTGTCTTTGGGAGACATTTTTGTGTATGGGAGACCCTGTAGGTGATACATGGTATCGAGCAGTTTGCTAATGGCTGGTCTGTAAAAGTTCGCCGGAAAAAAATACCGTTGGCCGTCAATTGGGTTGGGCGAGAAGATTCGTCGCTCTATTAAGTCGAACAGAGACTGTGCAATAGCATGCTCAGTGAAGTGGAACCCTAGGACAACAAGCTGTCGATATATTTGGTTGCTCCAGGCCAACGCGGCCTCCCCATTCTCTTCCTGAAGGGGTTTTTTAAAAAGCAAAATGACGGCTGCCAGGCTGTCTAGACTGGCATGACGCAAGAGTGCATTCGCTAGTATTCGGTCTATGGGTGGGTCGGGTGGGCGTTTTGCATTTGACACTGATTTGTTGCGAAATAGCCTGTCACGCAACGGGGTATCCAGCTTTCGCAGCATGGTGTCAATATTTATTGTGTCCGAAGCAAGTAATTCCCAAAGTGGATGATTTAGCTGCCAACTTTGGCCAGGCAGTACGGACTCAACACGTTTTACCAACTCGGGTGACGGCAGGTGCTTCCCGTAGCGATATTTACTCAACTTATTTTTTCTGAGTACGTCGTTTGACGTAGATTTCCAGAACGACTCAGGTTCGAAATGCTTTTCTAACCCTCTGGAAGATTTAATCCCAGTTCGAATTGCAATACCGCGAACCCAGTAAACGGTTCGAAGTGCATCAGTTATATCTGTGCGAGCCTTGCGCCGTGTATTTCGCTCCGATGCTTTTCCAGAAATGGCGGAAAACTGTTCGAGAGAAAGTCTTGATAAATCAACAGCTTGCATGAAAAATAGGTCTATTCAGAGGGGGTAAAGATAATACATATTTTCACCATCTTGATGTATTTCCGGGGCCTAGTACGATTGCGAACATGAACGAACTGAGCGATCAAAAGGCGAACCTGAAGACCACAGCGGTGTCAACAGCGCATATGGAAAAATCTTTGATGGAGCTGTACGGGCCGATGCTTGGAGGATCGATGCTGCGCAAAGTTTTGGGCTATCCAAGTGCTGCGGCACTTCGTCTGGCGCATAAAAGAGGACTGCTTACCGTCCCAGTTTTTGAAATCCCTAGCCGAAGGGGGAAATTTGCGCTAACTCAGGATGTGGCTGCATGGCTTGTTCAATGCAGGTCTGAGGCCCAGTCCAAAGGCACCTCAACAAAGTCTTAAAGATAAAAATCCAAGTAACAAGGAGGTTTAACCGTGTAAAACAAAACGCCAACCACTCTTTCGAATGATCGGCGCTATCAGCTGAGAAGAACTCAACCTAGGATTGGACCCCTTGGGTGAAAGTATCTCTCCAGATGGTCGCGACGTCAAGTCACGTCGGAGCATTTTCCACGGGAAATGCTCAGGCGATCACACAACTGGAGATATTTTATGGAATCGACCACACGGAAGGTCATTAAGCGTTCGCCTGCTCATACAGTGCGGCTGCTACACCTTCCACAGCTTCAAGAACATCCTGTTGAAGCCGAATCCGCCTTGGAGCGCGACTTCGTGCACATTGCGGCGCTGTATGCATTCATAGCCCGTATTGATCATCAACCCTTCAAATTAGTTTGGGACGATGCGAGTTACACGCCGGATTTTCTGCTGACTTTTTGTGACCAATCAAAACTGGTGATCGAAGTTAAGCCGAGCACCAAAGTTGACAAGTACCAGGAGCTCTTCCAAAGAGCCGAAGAGAAACTTCGGGCCAATGGCCTGGCGTTTTATGTGGCGACAGATACCAAAATCAGTGCATCGGGTCGGTCGGCGAACGCATTATTGATAAGACGTTACGCCAAAACAGTGTATTCATTAGACGCATGTCAAGCGCTGGTGGACCGCGTCATAAATTCCACTGACGGTGTAACGGTGGCAGAACTGTGCGATGCCAATGCGCATTCGCTCAGTCTACTCAGGCATGTCATCAGCAAGCGCTTGTTGACTACGCAATCCGATCTCGGCACACAACCGCATTCCATTGTTTCCATCCCCCACTCTTTGAAAGGTCAGAGCCATGCGCTTCAGTTTTCAGGTTGGTTTGACGCTTAAGGTTGGCGTCAATCTGTATGAGTTGGTGCGCATTTTTGATGATGACACGGTACAGTTTGAAGACACCAAAACGCGCAGGACACTTACCCTGCATCGCGACGAGGTTGTCAACCGCATCTACAACGGCAAGTACAGCGTGGTGCTGGGCGATCATGTGCCGAAGGATCAAAAAACCAAAGGAAACACGACAGAATTTTTGGACTTAAATTCATTGAGCGAGCGTGAACGCAATAAGTTGGATAAGCGCTATGCATTTGTAAAAGCGTTTCAACGATCAGGCATTACCCGAGGTCAAAGAAGCAAAATCAAAGTCGAGCTTGGAAAAATCGCAGAGCGCCTGGGCATTCAAAAAGTGCCGTCAACGTCAGCGGTGATGAAGTGGATGCGTGATTACCAGACCGGGTCGTGCAACGCTGTGACGCTGGTGGATCGATACCGCGTTGCAAAACGTGACAACAAGTTATCGGTTGCATTGGAGGGCCTGATTTGGAAGGTGCTTAGGCGGGAATACTTCACGCGTGCGCGACACAGCGCAACGCATGCCTATAACCAGCTTCAAACAGAAATCAAAGAGGCCACCAAGACGGGGGGCATCGCCGCCAATGAGAGTGTCAGCTATCCGACCTTGATGCGGCGAATCAAAGATGTTGATTTGTACCACCGTGTGGCGACCCGCGAGGGGACTGCCCGGGCAAGGATGGTATGTCGAACTGCATTTCCAGACGGCTATCCGAACTATCCCTTGGAGCGAGTTGAGATTGATCATACCCCGCTTAATTGGGTCATCATATGTGATCGAACCGGTCTACCCCTTGGACGACCTGTTTTAACCGTAATGATCGATGCCTATTCTGGGTACATCCTGGGTTTTTATCTGTCGTTCTACGGTCCGGGATTAACGTCCGTCAGCGGTGTCGTTCGCAGTGCACTACTTCCTAAGAACAGTGTTGTGGACGCTGCAGGGCTAAGCAATCAATGGTTGAGTCATGGACTGGGCGACGAATGGGTTCTCGACAACGGACTGGAATTTCACAGTTTTGGTTTCAAACAGATGGCCATGTGTCTCGGCGTTGATTTGATGTTCTGCCGGGTGCGTACACCTTGGCTGAAGCCGCATGTCGAGCGGTTTTTTTCAACACTGAATACCGTGACGTTGATGCGTGGCAAGATAACCAAGTCTATGGCCAATGTGACACGGATCGATCCCTACAAAGATGCGGCCATAACTTTTTCAGACCTCGCCAAAGGTTTGCTGCAGTTTATTGTGGATGTTCATCCGTTTGAACCCAATTGGCGCAAGATGGCACGTCCATTTGACTTGTTTCAAGAGGGACTGGAGCGCTGTCCTCCGGCAATGTATCCCGGTAACTTGGATGACCTGAAACTTGCCTCTGGCATGTCAAAGCTGTTGACCCTCGGACCAGGTGGCATCGAACTCATGGGATTGCCGTACGGCAGCTTTGGTTTCAAAGACATTGCGAACAAGCACGGCACTCGCATCAAAGTCCTGTGCAAGTGGGACCCAGACGACTTAAGCACCCTGTATGTGCAGCCTCCGCAATCGCAGGAATGGATTGCCGCAACCTGCCGCTGGCAAACGTACGCCAATGGACTCAGCCATAACCAGCATCGACTGATCCGTCAGTTTGCGAAAGAAGACCTGAAGAACTCTGGCGCGGTTGAGTACCTCGTACAAGCCAAACAGCGTCTTCACGATCACTGGCTGGATGCTACGGCCAACCGCCGTAGCGCAGGTGCGCAGCTTGCCGGGCGGTTCGCCAATTACACCTCCGGTCATGTTTTGGGGTCTGGTAATACGACCCGTCATGAGAAATCGCAGACCGATGGCCAAGCGGCTGCAGCCGCTGAGACCCCTCCCAAACTGTTGGTCGAGCAGGACTACACCTTCCTGACCAAAGACATCCCCATTTTTGAATCATTTTCCTTGTAATGCCATGAAAAAGAATACCGCAAAATTTACCGAGTCTTTGGAGCTGCAGGTTGCTATTCCGGAAGACACTGAAACGTATGACAGGCGCATCAAAAGCTATTCGATCCCTGCTTTAAAAACGGCAGCCGTTGTCGACAAGATCTATGTTCAGCATACGCAGTTTTCAAAAGTGATCGCTGGCATGGAGCGTGTTTTTCAAATTGCGCCGGAGTTTGATGTTCCTCATGGGATGATTCTGATCGGGCCACCGGGCACGGGGAAAACAGCTGCATTTCAGTATTTCCAAGGGACGTTGCCGACTTCGTCGCTTTTCACGCCGGGCGATGGGGCGGTAGGACTTCGCTGTCCAAAGCGACCACGCGTTGGTCACTTTGTCGCGGCACTCTTAAAGGCATTTCGTTATCCATTTGTAAATGGAACTGCGCAGCAAATGTACGTGCGGCGTGGCGTTTTGTTTGACGCAATCCGGCAAAAAGGAACTCGACTCATTTTTATTGATGAAAGTCAAAACATGCTGCGCTCGCGTCATGCGAGTAGTTGTCATGATGGAGATACAGAGGTCAGTGAGTTTTTTCGTGAGATGGTGGATGTGTGCAAGGTAGCCCTTGTATTGGCCGGCTCTGAAGAGTTGGACGCAGTAGCAGGGGCTGACACTGCTTTGGCCTCGCGTCTGACGGTTCGTGAAAACCTGTCCAATATCGAACTTGGTTCGCAGTGGATGGCTACATTGCACGCTTTTGTGAGGCAGAGCCCGAATTTCGAACTCAGTGGATTGGAAGACCCGAAGCTGGCCATGCTTTTGCACCGCGCCACTCAAGGTAATTTGCGATCCTTAAAGCGCTTGCTTATCGAAGCGATCCTGATTGCAGTGGATTCCAACCTCAATAATGTGGACTGCGCGGTATTTGGTCAGGCCTTTGGTCTGGTTTTCGGTTCGGCACATGCGCAGCCCAATGTTTTCATTTGACACTGAACTGCCGGTCAAATGCACCCCATACCCTGATGAGTCAGGGTATGGGTTTTGCCTCAGGGCCATCCACTGCAATGGTGCAAACCTCTATGCACTGAGGCGTATCATGAATTTGCCCGAAGTCCAGGAATTTCACAAATCTCATGCCTTTGCTTTGTCAAAAATATTTGGCGTTTCATCCCAATGGCTGACCTCAACCCTCAAAGATAATCGTCACGGTAAAGCTCGACCCCAAGGATATTGGGGGCACACGATATACCTGCCGACACATCTGCGCTGGGCGAAGCCACAAGTATGTCCACTGTGCATCCATCGGCACGGCTACTGCAAGGCCATTTGGGATGTGGCTCTGTCAACTGTGTGTCTAGAGCATGGCTGTTTATTGATAGACAGTTGCAAGCAATGTGGGCAGGCCCTTCGGTGGAATCGGCCCAGCGTTGATGTCGGACACTGCAAACACTACATCCAAGCGCAGGACCCGAAAACAGAAATCCCCGACGGTGCCATGGACTTGCAAGTGTTCTTGGAGCAAAAGTTTTTTGCAGAAATTGATGGTCTTAATGCGTCACAAAGGAGTATGCCATCGGCACCGGATCTGCTTCGCGCGTCCAGTTTTGGCTCAGCGTTGATCTACCTGACGGCCTTTGGTGCCAGAAGTAGACTGTTTGATAAAAGCTTTACTGAAGTCACGAGGCAGCACCTTAAGGCCTCGCAATGGCGAGAAATTGCATTGCGTGGTTGGAAAAGATGCCAATCTTTCGATATTTCAAGCAGCACGGAATATGCAGATGCTGATTTGGTGCTGTTAAAGCTCATCCTGCGAATCGTGGTGATGGAGGCCCAGCAAGACGATGCTCAATTGGCAGCCTCTGTTTTACGCAGTCTGAATAACGGAGCGATCAGTGCGGATCTCACCCGCAACTCACCTGTTTTGCGACAACAAGTTCTCTTCAAATAAGGCTGTGTCGTGAGTTCAAGCCAGCCTTATTTGCACAAGAATTCCGACAATGCAAAGCATCCGTTGAGTGCGCTTGTGGGGGTGCCGAAGATGGAAATGTTCGAAAGTCCCGCTTCCTGGATCTGTCAGGCTGCATTGTCGCAAGGCGCCACCCGGGAGGAGTTTGCTGAATTTCTAGGGCTTCGCAAGCAGGATGATCCAGATTTGGCCTTTGTTGCGGGCAGCATCGGAGAGTTTGCCGTTCGCTGCGGGGTTCCAAGGGCTCACTTTGAGTTTGCGAGTTACATGTTTGGCGGATTGGCCAGCATCGATCCCAATGGCGAGCGCTTTCTGTCTGAGTATCAGCGTGCTGCACGTTACCGCTATTGCCCTGTCTGTTTGCATGATTCCAAGGTTAAGCATTTCATGGTTCATTGGCGCTTTTCTGCTTGGCGATATTGCCCTGATCATGATTGTTTAATGGTTGATGCCTGCAAGCACTGCGGTGAGTACATCACGCTACCCACTGATATGCTTAAAGGCGGATTTGGTGGGTATGGAATAGCTTCACTGGACTACTGCATGGCATGCGGCCACCGCTTGTCGTCACATTGGAAGCAAGCCTTAGGGGAAATGCATCGATTGCATTTGGGTTTTGCCGAAAAAACCGCGTATGCATATGGACGGGCAGTTCTTGCTGCAATCTACCATCGCCGTGTCAGATACATAAATAATGGCATGTATCACAACGTAGGATTAAAATTTTTGATTAATTTTGATGAATTGGGTCTTATCCCCAACAAGGATTCTGAGTTTCCCAGCTTCAGTTCTGCAAATGGTACATACGCTGGTGGGGGTTGACCACAGTGCTGGTTTAGCCTGGCAGCGTTTACGGATATTTGGCAAGGGATTTTTCTGATACTTCTACCCATCAGGAGAGCTACTCTTCAGCAGCCGTTCGCCGTGGTCGGCTTCGTGCCCATTGCCGCCAGCCACGGAAAGTCAGACCTGACATTCATTTTCGAGTTGGGAAAGAGATAGCGGACGTTCGAGGAACAGACATCAAATTTCGGTTTGACTGTCTCTTGAGCAGCGATGGACGAAACCGCTCGCTCGGTAAACCGCCTCGGTACATCCTGTCGGTGCGGATGCTCACGAGCTTGTTTCGACGCCGAATTTTAGAGGCCTTGGAGAATGCTCGCCGACTGGGCAGGCTGCAGTTTTTTGGTTATCAGTAATAGGGTGCTTATGAGTATTCAGTTGTCACCACGCGCAGAACAGTTCAAGTCTTTAAAGTCGCATGACTAAGTTTGCGATGAGGCCAGCGAAAAATTACTGCAAAGTGAAATTAAAGTCCTGGCTCGCGACAACTTCTGCAGTTCCGCTAGTGCATTTGTAGTGCAACATGGCATTTCTAACCGCTTCATGAAAGATGCGAGGTCCTGACAAGATAACGACGGCCCGAACAATCCCGTCCTTAATCGTCGCTTGCGCTTTGATGATACCTTGCGTGCCGTCCAGGATCGCTTTTCTTGGCATCTCGGGGGCAATTTGTGTCGGGCAAACGGTCGCTATATCGGTACGGGCGGCCACCACGGCGGGTGGCGCGGATGGGGGTGTCGGCGTAATGGTCGCAACCACTGCAGGCGGCGTTGGCATCGACACAATCTGAGCTATCGCGTTGACGGGTGGCGGAACTTCAGCCTGCGGTATAAAAGGCGGGGGCGGTGTTTCAAGTTTTGATGCCAACGGTTTGCTCGTTTTTGGCGGAGGCGGAGGAAGTGGTGGTGGTGTAATCGCCACCTCTTGAATTAGCACCGCTTCGAGCGGTTTCATCAAGAGCGTCAAACCCGTGCTGGCAGTGCCAGAAATCAGCGCCCAGCCCAAAAAAAGATGGAGCACGACCACAATGGCGATGCCGCGGTAAGGATGAACCGTCGACTGAGATATGAAGTTGTTTTGGATCATGGCGAATTCAGGGTAAAAACTGCTCGCTGCCCACCACCGCCATGCGTGTCAGTCCCTGGCGGCGCGAGGCGGCCAGCACGCTGGCAAAAACAGCGTATTGGGCATTTTTGTCCGGTCGCACATGAACTTCGGCTTGCGTACTTTGATGCGCGGCCTCTGCCATGTTGGTCTCCAGTTGCGCAATCGTCACAGGCAGACCTTGCCAGAATAGCTCGCTTTGCGGGTTGATGTCGATTTGAATCTTGCTAGGCGCCACCGAACTCACAGGTGGGGGGCCCACCGGCAAGTCCAGGTTGACGGCGTGCAACTGAACCGGAATGGTGATGATGAGCATCACCAATAAAACCAACATCACGTCGATCAGCGGCGTGGTGTTGATGTCCATCATCACCTCGGGGTCATCCACGCTAAGGTCAGCGTTACTGGTCATAGCCATAAAAAAATCCTATACGCGGCTGGCGCATGAATCAACCGCCGGGGGCCGGAGGTTCGGTAATAAAAGAGACCTTGGCAATGCCGGCGCGTTGGCAGGCTGCCATGATCTTGCCCACGCTTTCATAGCGAGCCGCATGGTCGCCGTTGATTTGCACTTCAGGTTGCGGGCGCACGACTGAAACTACTTTGAGACGGTCCACCAGCGCCTGCATATTGGCAACTGGCGTGGTGTGCCAAAAAATGTGCCCGGCCTTGTCTACCGAGATGATGACATTTTCAGGTTTTGCAACGCGCTCTTGCACGCGTTGCTTAGGCAAACTGACGGGTATGGAACTGGTAGCGACCGGAATCGTGATCAGAAAGATGATGAGCAAAACCAGCATCACGTCCACCAGGGGCGTGGTGTTGATCTGACTCATGATGGCGTCTTCGCCCTCGCCAGATCCAAGGCTGATGGACATAAATTATTCCGTGCAGGTCAGTAGTGGTTGAAAGTGTCAGGCCTTGTTGGCCGTTGCCAGCAACACAGCATGCAAATCATTGCCGAAAGCCTGCACCACTTCCATCGTCAATTTGTTGCGTCGCACCAGCCAGTTGTAGCCGAGCACAGCAGGCACCGCAACAGCAAGTCCGATTGCGGTCATGATCAAAGCCTCACCCACCGGGCCGGCCACTTTGTCGATGCTGGCCTGGCCCGACATACCAATTTTCACCAGCGCATGGTAGATGCCCCAGACGGTGCCAAACAGGCCGACAAACGGCGCCGTCGAGCCCACGGTGGCCAGTAAAGCCAGCCCGTCCTGCATGCGGCTTTGCACGTTCGCCATGGCGCGTTGAATGCTCATGGTGACCCATGTATTGAAATCAATGGCACCCAAAAGTCCGTCGTGTTTGTTGGCGCATTCGAGACCTTTTTCGGCAATGAAACGATATGGGCTTTGCGACTCTAGCAAGTCGGCACTTTGTCGAATAGAACCGCCCGACCAGAAACCTTCCTGCACGGCACGTGTTTGCTTACTCGTACGTGCCTGCGCCAGAAACTTGGTCACGATCATGTACCAACTCGCCATGCTCATGATGAGCAGAATTGCCAACGTACTTTTGGCAATCAGGTCGCCCTCAGCCCACAAGGCTTGTATGCCGTATGGATTTGTTGAAACGCTAGGCTCTTGTGCCAATGCAAAGCCAGGGAAACAGGATAGGACTACGCAAGCAGAGCTAAGTAGAAATGAGAATTTTCTGTAAAAATGGATGCGCACCACAATTCCTTTTAGTGTTGAAAATGGACACACCCATGTAGGAGGTCCATAAAACAAGAGTTGGTCAAATGTACTGAACCAATGTGACGTTCATGTGACGAAACGAAGGCAGGGAAGCGGCGATCTGTTTTTGTTCGCTCGATTCATGATATTGACATATTGGCTAAAGAAGATAGGAAAGTTAGTTCCTTCTCCTATCTTTTTTGTAGAAAAATCTCATGTCGACGAAAAATCAACCTCATCGCCTCAAGGCCAGTGTCTTTAACGTCTCCAAAGCCTTGGCAATTCTTTTTGTGGCAGCACCTAGTTTTGCGCAGTCACAAGCGCCCGTCAGCCTCGGTGCTGTGAATATTGTGGGTCAAGCGCCCGTGACGCTCTCGCCTGTCGAAACAGCTCCTTCGCAAGGTTCGCTAGAGGCCCGTTCCGCTCAGTCTATCGTGAGCGATAAATTTATTCGTGACTACACCTCGCCGATAGCAGATTACACGCAAGCGCTGACAATGACGCCAGGAGTTTTTAGTAACTCACCCAATGGCGTTGGCTTGGGTGATGCAAAAGTAACGGTCCGTGGTTTGTCGGATAGTAATCTTGTCTTTAGCTTTGATGGCATCCCATTCAACGATACCAACGGTGTCAGTCATCATTCATGGGTGTTTTTTCCAAGCCAATTCTTGGGTGGTGCCGTCATTGATCGCAGTCCAGGTGGTGCGTCAGTTATTGGACAGGCAACGTTCGGCGGAAGTGTTGACTTGAAGTCACGCGTGCTGGAAGCGGAGCCTCGCACCAGCGTCACTTTGTCAACCGGAACATGGAATACCAACCTGATAGGTGTTGAGCACGAAACCGGTCAGATTGGCGCAGATGGTAAATCGAATCTGCTGTTCAATGTGCAGGAAATGAAGTCTGATGGTTATCAAACCTACAACATCCAGGATCGCAAAGCCGCATCACTCAAGTATCAAACCGAAAATGCAGGGGGCTCCACGTTCACCGTGTTTGCGTCTTACTTGAATCTGAAAAACAACACGCCAAGTATCAAAGGTGTAGCACGATCAAATGTTGATTCAGGTGACTACACAACCATGTTGAGTGGTGATCCTACCAAGCCCAACTACTATGGATTTAACTTCTACGACATCACAACCGACTTTGTCTATGCCGGCATTTCAAGCATGCTGGGGGGGGGGTGGAAGCTTGAAGATAAAGTCTACACCTTACGTTATTGGAACAAACAAAATTACAACAACAGTCCTACCACAATAAGTGCGACAAGTGCAGTCGATAAACTTAATTCCTATACGGCGATTGGGAACTTGTTGCGTGTGAGCAAGGATTTCAACTCGGGAACCTTGCGCACCGGGCTATGGACTGAAAAATCGGATAGCTATCGCTTTCAGGTCCCTTCTGATCCACGCACTTGGGTGGACACTTCAGCACCAAACTTCAGTGAAACTTATACGACGACGACTATTCAACCCTATCTTGAATATGAATTCAATGTAAATGAAAATTTAAAAATAACTCCTGGAGTGAAGTACGCGTCATACCAGCAGGATTTCGTACATCTTAAAGATAACGGTAATGCTGTAGGTCCCTTGGGAGGGGTTTACAACAAGGCAGCCGGAACCATTACTGGTGGCGCCCCCAGTTTGGCAAACTCCATCACTTACACGGATACGATGCCATCCCTTGATGTTCATTACAAGATACGACCCAATTGGTCTGTTTATGGTCAGTACGCCTTGGGTGATCAGATTCCAAGCACCGGTGTGTTTGATGTCGCGAATGCGTCGGTATCTCCAGCTCCCAGTCCAACCAAGGCGACGACAGTGCAAGTTGGCACGGTTTGGAACTCTGACAATATGACCCTTGGAGCGGATATCTATCAAACCAAACTGGATGGAACCTATACGTCGACAACCAATGCGATAACTGGTGTTACTTCATGGGCTCCTAGCGGTACACAAACCAACCAGGGTGTTGAGGCGGAAGCCAATTTCACATTGGGTAATGGGTTCAGTCTTTACATGAATGCCACCATGGGTAGCCTGAAATATGACACGACCAGCAAATGGGTGGCCGGTGCACCAAGTGACACAGAATCCATTGCACTTAACTATCAGCGCAACAGTTGGTCGGTGGGTATGTCAGCCAATCGCGTTGGAAAAATGTACAACGACGGGACTGATGCCAACAAGATTGCGGTCAATGAAGCTTTCACCATCGATCCTTACACCGTTGCCAACTTGTTTGCCAACTACACCATCAAGACCCCAACCACATTTGCCAAGCAATTGAAGCTTCAGTTTGGCGTCAATAATTTGTTTGATACCCATGCGATAGTTGGTGTTGCCGGTTTTACGGCTGCGACGAAAACGACTGCAGGCAGCTCTAGTGCAAATCCGTTGCCAACGGATTTGTTGACTGTCAATCCAGGTCGCAGTGTGTCTTTGACCGCCACGCTGGACTTCTAATCAGGTTGCAGTGCCTCGCTGCCTTGAGGTCGCGAGTTTGCTTTCAGATACGTTGCGGGGGGTGAGGTGCCAAAAGCATCCACTCCCCGTTTTCATTCTTCAACGAGCCAGACATCATGCGCATGTTTTCAATTTCCCGATTTTTTTTGCTGGCGTTTTTCACCTTGACCAGTCATTCAAGCAGCTGGAGTCAAGTGGTGCCCGCGCCGGTTGAGCTGGAGGCCCTCTTTACGGTGCAAGCCGAAGACCAGCACATGATCGTGCGGGCCTTGACCCGCGCCCCGGTTTGTCCTGGCATTGAATGGGATGGCCAAGCCGCCCAGCCCATGCTCTTGCGTGCCAGCCCGGCCACGATCCCCGTGCGTGGCGATAGCGCACAAAAAGACAGCAAGGAAGCGGTGTTTGACGTGTTGACCTGCGAGGCGGTGTGGCCTGCTGGCGTGACGCGCGCCCGTGTGGCGGGCCGCGATGTCCCGGCGCCGAGCGCCGATATACGGCGGATTGTCATCATTGCCGATACCGGCTGCCGGATGAAAGCGTCAGAGAACGCGTTTCAGCCCTGCAATGACCCCGTCAAGTGGCCGTTTGCCCAGGTTGCGCAAAGTGCGGCCGCCACCAAGCCCGATCTGGTGATTCACATCGGCGATATCCATTACCGCGAAAGTCCTTGCCCTGAAGGCAATGCAGGGTGTGCCAACGCGGCGTGGGGCTACGGCTTTGATGCGTGGCAAGCCGATTTTTTTAACCCTGCCAAGCCCTTGCTGGCCGCGGCGCCCTGGGTTTTTGTGCGCGGTAACCATGAGACTTGTGCGCGCGCCGGTCAAGGCTGGTTCCGTTTTATCGACGCCCAACTGTGGATGCTGGCGCGTTCTTGCAACGACCCGGCGCAAGACCGTGATGCGAATTATTCAGAGCCCTATGCGGTGCCGGTGGATGCGTTTTCGCAGTTCATTGTTTACGATTCGTCGCGCACCAATGGCAAGCCTTTTTTGACCACTGACCCGTCCTATTCCAAGTACACGGCACAGCTTGCGTCCGTGAACCAACTGGCACAGCAAAGGCCCAACAGCTTTTTTATGAGCCATCATCCGCTGCTGGCGGTGGTGCCCGCCAAAGACGTCAGTCAATTCAAGTTGGCAGGCGATAAAGGAATGCAGTCGGTGTTTGAGGCTGCGTACCCGGAGCGGCTCTTTCCAGAGGGCATCTCAGTCGCCCTGCATGGTCATGTGCATTTGTTTGAGGCCATCAGTTTCAAGAGCAAGCACCCGGTGTCGCTGGTGCTGGGCAACTCCGGCTCTGCCAATGAGGGCCGGGTGCCAGAAGCCTTGCCGGTGGGAACTGAGCTTTTTAATGGCGCGCAGATTGAAGACTACATGGGTCGGGCCGACTATGGCTTTGCCATGCTGGACCGCGTCGGCCCCAAAGAGCGTGGCGAATGGCGCTTGACGGAATACACCACCTTGGGCCAAGCCGTCATTCAATGCAACCTCTCGGGCGGCAAGAGTCACTGCAAAAAACTAAATTCGCCCGCCCATTGAGCCGGACCAATCAAGTTTAAAGATATTCAAGAATGCACCCAGAATGACCACCAATCAATATCACCCGACCACTGTGTTTTTTCATTGGCTAATTTTTATCCTCTTTGCCGCTGCGCTGGCATTTATTGAGTACCGGGGCTATTTGCCCAAGGGTGATCTGCTTAGAAAGTCCTTGCGCAGCTGGCACATGCTGGCTGGGCAATTTGCGTTTTTGTTTGTTTTGTTCCGTGTGGTGGCGCGTCTGCGTTTTGCAGCTCCCGCTGCAGTGAGCGGACCGCGCTGGCAGGCATTGAGTTCCAAAGCTGTGCATGGTTTGCTGTATGCCGTGATGTTTGCCCTGCCCATCAGCGGCGTGTTGTTTACTCAAGCAGGGGGCAAAGAGGTTGAGTTTTTTGGCTGGGTGTGGCCGACTTTGATCGCACCGGATGCCGGTTTGAAATCCAGCATCAAGGACCTGCACGAGCTGTTTGGTTACGCTGTTTATTTTCTGGTGGGCATTCATGTGCTGGGCGCTTTGTGGCATCAGTGGGTTCTTAAAGATGGTTTTTTGAACCGCATGACGCTAAACCGATGTGAAGCACGCCAATGAATAGTTTTCAACCGCTCTAAGGATTACCGCTATGAAAACAATTCAATGGTCTTGATGCTGGTGCAGCTAACTTTGTTGACCGCTGCTTTCGCCGCGCAGGCTTCAACAAAAAAGTCTTTTTGGTATCAAGTTCTCTATCTCGGGTATGACGGATTGGCTCAAGCGTAGCCGCTTTTCTTTCAAAAAAAGTCAGCCCGAACCCGCCAAAGCGAACCCTCAGGCCCAGGCCGAATTC
>Ga0209123_1000217_pt1 | contig 87973 bp, 101 predicted proteins | sample BarGraIncu00431A_FD_184500 | JGI IMG/M metagenome (GOLD analysis project Ga0209123, IMG submission 184500) | Arctic peat soil microbial communities from Barrow, Alaska, USA - Barrow Graham LP Incubations 004-31A (SPAdes) (version 2) | ecosystem: Environmental > Terrestrial > Soil > Wetlands >... | reverse complement strand
TGAAATGAATATAGTTAATGCAAAAACTACCGATTGACCTGATATAAGCCAAGCTAGTGATGAAATTAACGCAAGCCCTATAACTACAGGTACAAAATAACCAGATATAACATCTGCCATTTTAGCTATTGGAGCTTTTGACCCTTGAGCATTTTCAACTAATGTTATTATTTGTGCAAGGGCTGTATCTTTACCAACTTTAGTTGCTTTAAATTTAATAGACCCATTTTTATTTATACTTGCACCAATTATTTTATCACCAATACCTTTTTCCACTGGCATGCTCTCACCTGTAAGCATTGACTCATCTACAGATGTAGTTCCGAAAACAATTTTGCCATCTACAGGCATTTTTGCGCCAGGTTTAACAACTACTATATCTCCAACTTCAACTTCATCAATTTGAATTTCAACTTCCTTATCCTCTCTGATTATAATTGCAGTTTTAGGTTGAAGCCCCATAAGTTTTTTTATTGCCTCAGAAGTTTTTCCTTTAGTTACTGATTCTAAATACTTTCCAAGGGTTATAAGGGTTAAAATTATACCTGCTGATTCAAAATACATCTGATAACCAGTATTACCAAGCATTATTTCATATACTGAAAATATACTATATAAAAATGCAGCCGATGCACCCATTGATATTAACGAATCCATATTAGGAGCTAATCTAAATAATGATTTAAATCCAACTATAAAATATTTTCTACCAGTATACATTATTGGTAGAACAAGCACTAATTCTATAATGGCATAAACCTTTGCATGCATCATAGGACTAATAACATCTGGTAGCATAATAAACATTGGCACCATTGCGATTAACAATAATGGGACTCCAAAAATTGCAGATATTAAAAACCTATTCCATAGAGCCTTTATTGCTTTTTCTTTTTTTTCTTTATCTCCGTCTATATTACTTTCTTCCTCTATTGCCTTATATCCACCTTTTGCTATTGCCTTCTTTATATCATTTGTTTTAACTAATGATGGTTCAAAAGAAATAGTTAGCTTTTCCGTGGCGTAGTTTACATTTGAATCTATTACTCCATTAAGTTTTCTGGTTATTCTCTCTATATTCTTTGCACAAGAAGCGCAAGACATACCTTCAAGCTTTAAGGTTTTATTGGTTGTTTGAACCAATATTTTATACCCTGCCTTTTCAACTGCATTTTGTATATCTTCTAATTTGATCTTTGAATCATCATAACTTAAATTCAATTTTTCTGTGGCAAAGTTTACACTTGCCTCCTCGACCCCTGGCAATTTTTTTGAAACCCTTTCAATATTTTTCGCACACGCCGCACAAGTCATACCTTCAATTTTCAATATTTTACTTTTCATAACATGTTCCCCCTTATATTATTTGTTCCCTATTAATTTAGTAAGTAGCTCTATTATTTCATCCACTTTTCCCTCACCTGTATTATTAATAAAAGCATCCTTTACACAATGATTAAGATGTTGTTTCAGAATCAACATATTTGCCTTTTTAAGTAATGACTGTGCAGCAATTATTTGCATTGATATATCAATGCAATACCTGCCGTCTTCCATCATTTTTATAATTCCCTCAATTTGTCCTTTTGATGTCTTAAGAGCTTGAACTGCTTGCACTTTATCTTTATTCATTTAATTTGCTCCTCTCTATATATTTCTCAAAACAAATTTTAAATTTAAATCACCTCCCCATAGGGGGGAGGGTACAACATAAAAAATATTAAATTACAAATGTTTTTTCTATATGCTTACATGTTAACATATTTTTATGTAGACTTTATGAAGAAACTCTACTTATTAAGTAAGTATTTTAAATTAAATATGCAATTACAACTCGTAGATAGATTCTATTTAAAATTTAAGGTATAATTAATTTACGAAAACTTAAAGATTGTGGCGATGGTACTATAGCCGTAATTTGTAAGAAATGCAGTGAAGTTAGTTTTATAAAATTAAAAAACAATTAATATACTCCGGGAATAATGCCTCGGAGTTTTTGCTTTTAAAATGTGATGGAAAAGCAATTGCATCAGAAAATGATATTTTGGAAATATTAATTGAGATAGGAGATGATAATATTGATGGCTAGTGAACTTTTAGATTATAAAAATTGGGTTGTGGTTGGGGATGTATTAACCCCTTCAAAATATGCTTTCAAAATTTTAAATTCCTTAAAAAGGGATGGATTTAATGTTGTGGGTTTAAATCCTTCTATTGAAAGTAAGGAGGTTTATAATAACTTACGTGATATACCTTTCAAAATAGAAGTTTTGAATTTATGTATTAATCCATATAAAGGTATTAAAATTGTAAAGGAAGCTTTTGAATTAAAAATAGATAAAATACTTATTCAACCAGGAGCTCAAAGTAATGAAATACTCCATTTTTGTAAAATAAACGGAATAAACGCAATAGAGGGATGTACACTAGTAGAATTGTCAAATAGTTAGAATTAAATTGTATTTATAAAATTAAAAAAGATTAATGGAACTCTTAGGGATACCTTAGAGTTTTATTTTCGTCTAAATTTACAAATGTTTCGAAAAATTAATAATACATACTATACAACGGACAAGTTATAATTGTTATAATAAATTATATGAAAAAGGAGGTGTATCACATGGCGGAAGCTTTAAAAAACATGTATAATGAAGAATTTTTGCGCCAGTTTGGCGTTAAAGTACATATTGCCTATGAAATTTTTGATGTAGAGGGATTCATTGCTACTACAATTGATGATACCTGGGATGAACTTAAACTAATGGATAGGATGAGAAAAATAACTAAAACACTCAGGGCATATCTGCCAGCAAGTTACGTAAAGTCACTGGAAGTATTGTTTGCCATTGACGAGACCTGCATTGGTTTTCCATATTTATTCTTTCCAAATTTTGTAGCAGTGTACGGTAATTCAGATGAGGACTGGGAAATTTCCATGAAAGCGCTTAAGAGATTTACTATAAGTTCCTCCTCGGAGTTTGCTGTAAGAACCTTTATTAAACGGAATCCTCAGCGGATGATAAACCAGATGTTAGATTGGTCAAAAAGTAGCAATGAGCATATTAGGCGGCTTTCAAGCGAAGGCTGTCGTCCACGTTTGCCATGGGGCGAAGCACTTGTTATGTTCAAGAGCGACCCGACCCCAGTGCTTTCTGTGCTAGAAAACCTAAAAGAAGATCCATCCATTTATGTCCGCAAAAGCGTTGCTAATAACTTGAATGATATTTCTAAGGATAATCCCTTAGTTATTATTGAAACAGTAAGACGCTTAAAAGGATTGAATACATACACAGACTGGATACTAAGACATGGTTGCCGTACATTAATACATAAGGCTAATCCAGATGTGATGAAGTTATTCGGATATGGTGAATCCATAGATAGGCCTATTATCAGCAGTGCTCTTTTGTCTGTAGACCCACCAAAACTTAAACTTGGTGAGAGTTGTAATCTTAAGTATAAACTTTGTATCCGCGAAGGTGACCCTATACATATACGAATTGAATATGGAATTTATTTTGTAAAGGCAAGGGGTAAGACATCACGTAAATTATTTCTGCTATCTGATAAAACAGTTACTGGAGGTACATGTCTTACTGGAACTAAAGTTCATAAATGGATTGAACTTACTACCAGGCATCATTATCCGGGAGAACACCAAATTGTGATACTAATTAACGGATCTGAAGTGGCATCCACTATTACGAATTTGGAATTTTAATAAAAATATACTACTTAAATTAATTCGATAAATACCAATTTATTTATGATAAAACACCAAATCACATAAACACCAATGTTCTTAATCACAAAATCATATAGATAACATTGATGATATATTACTAACCCACTAAATAATATATCATCAATGTTATCTATATTTAAAAATAATGTTGATTTTCAACTTAACAAAAGGGATGCCATGAAATAGAAATAATTTTCTATTTTATGGCATCCCTTAATTTTATTATAAAAAGATTAACGTACTATTTTTTCAAGAAATTGTTTAGAATTTACTATGTACCTTATATGAGTTCCCTCACCTATTTTGCCCATATCATCGAATGCTTCTACCTTAAAAAATAATTTTTTACCTTCTACCTTTTCAAGTAGTGCTTCAGCTCTAACCTTCACTCCAACAGGTGTTGCTTTTATGTGTTTAATACTAATCTCTATCCCAACAGTTGTAAAACCATCAGGTAGACCTTCTTGAACACAATTCCTTGATGCATTCTCCATAAGAGCTGCCATAGCAGGTGTAGCATAAACGTCTAAATCTCCGGATCCATAAAAACTTGCCGTATCATTGCTTTTAACTATTATTTCCATAGAAAATTTCATGTCTTTCTCAACTTTAAATTCCAATTTCATCACTCCAATTAGTTTATTATTTTAAGCTATACCATAACTTTATTATACTATACTAACACCATTATGAAAATGATCTAATAATCTGTTATGATTCTATTTGAAAATCCCTCCTATTTCACAGGTATAAGTTATAATTTTAAGTTTACATTTTAGAATTAGTTTACATAATATTTATTATGGTAATCTTTTATGCCCTTATATAAATATTTAATAACCTTTTAGGTTTAGTTATAGAATATATGTCAGTCAAAATTTTAGGAATAATCTATATTATAAAGGAATTATTGTCCTAACCACTGCATATTTATAGACATGGGAATAAATATTGAGTAAATTAAATAAAAATGATTAGAGAGGAAGTGACGTCAATGCACCAAAAACAAACAAATCGATGGATTGTACTATTAGCAAGTATTATTATGAATTTATGTATTGGTTCTGCTTATGCCTGGAGTGTATTTCAAAAACCTTTGATAGAAATGTTTGGATGGCAAACTAGTCAAGCGTCTCTTGCGTTTACTCTTAACCTATGTTTAGTACCTTTTGCAATGATTGTAGCTGGAAAAATTCAAGATAAGAATGGCCCTCAGAAGGTAACATTGATAGGTGGTTTAATTTTTGGATTAGGAATAATTCTAACTGGATTCACAAGTTCCTTGACTGTTCTCTATTTAACATATGGAGTCCTTGGGGGATTGGGAATAGGTACAGTTTATGCATGTACAGTTGCCAATACTGTAAAATGGTTCCCAGACAAAAGAGGGCTTGCAGGAGGCCTAGTTGCTGCAGGTTTTGGTTCGGGTGCCGTCTTATTCGCACCATTATCAGTTTCTTTAATTTCTAAATTTGGAGTTCTTTCCACATTTAAATTATTAGGATTTGTTTTTATGGTAGGTATCGTTTTATGTTCATTTTATTTAAAAGCTCCTAAAGCAGGTTGGAAGCCTGAAGGATGGGCTCCAAAAGCTGTTGGTCCCAAAGCAGCAACTATTGATAAAACTCCGAGAGAAATGGTGAAGGATGCTAAGTTTTATGTATTATGGGTTATGTACACAATAGGTTGTATTTCTGGACTAATGATTATAGGTCATGCTTCCCCAATAGCTCAAGAAAAAATTGGATTATCCCCTGAGGTCGCTGCCATAGTAGTAAGTATATTAGCATTTGCAAACAGTGGTGGAAGAATATTTTGGGGATCAGTTTCTGATAAAATCGGAAGATATAATGCAATTTTATGTATGTATATTTTAAGTAGTGGAATGCTTGTCTTATTATCTGGTGCAAAAACTTTTAGTGTGTTTATCGTAGCAGTATTTGGCATAGCCTTAAGTTTCGGAGGATTTCTGGGTATATTCCCATCCGTAACAGCAGATAATTTTGGAGCTAAAAATATAGGTGTAAATTATGGCGTGATATTTACGGCATTTGGTTTGGCAGCATTTGTCGGGCCAAGACTTGCAGCGTCAATAAAACAATCAAGTGGTGGGGAGTATGGAACCGCATTTTTGATAGTTGCAATCATGAATATCGTAGGTATTATTTGCACATTAATCATTAAACATCTGTTAAAGAAAGAAAGTAATCAAACCAAATTAATTAGTAAAGATCATAAAATTTCATCATAAATAAACATTTTATTGGGGGTGTGTAGAAATGGCTGTTATTCAAACTTTAGAGCAAGCTGTTAATAAAATTGAGGATGGCATGAGTATCATGGTAGGTGGATTCCTAGGTATTGGTGCTCCTTTGAAGATGATTGATACACTTGTTGAGAAAAACATTAAAGATTTGACCCTTATTAGTGTAGTTGGAAGTTATCCAGGTGGTGGTTTTGATATTGGAAAACTTACTGCTAATAAACAAATCAAGAAATTTATTGGCGCTCATATAGGAACGGATCCTGAAATAGGAAAACAATATACTAGTGGAGAAATGGAAGTAGAGTTTAACCCTATGGGAACATGGATTGAGCGAATTCGTGCAGGTGGAGCCGGCCTTGGTGCTATTGTTACAGCAACGGGCTTAGGTACAGAAGTAGAAGAAGGTATAGAAAAAATTATTGTAAATGGTAAGGAGTTTTTACTATACCCACCGCTAAGGGCAGATGTAGCAATAATAAAAGCCTTCCGAGCTGATAAAAATGGTAATCTTCAATATAGAGGGACTTCTATGGGCTGTAATCCTACTTTGGCAACTGCTGCGGATATTGTTATAGCAGAAGTTGATGAAATTGTAGAAGTTGGGGAAATAAATTATAACGATGTTGGAACACCAGGTATTTTTGTAGATATTATTGTTCAAGGACATACATTTGAAGAAAGAACAAAAATTTATGAAGATCTATGGATCAAAACTAACAGACTTTAATAAAGGGGGTTATTTAGATGAAGGATAGACAATTTATTGCCCGTAGGATAGCTAAGGAATTTAAAAGTGGAATGGTTATTAATCTTGGATTTGGTATGCCTACAGAGGCATCAAATTTTATTCCTGAGGGAGTAAATGTAATACTGCAAACTGAAAATGGCGGACTTATGTTTGGACCTAAACCAAAACGTGGAGAGTCGGATCCTGATCTTGGAAACGCTGGCGGCCAGCCTATTACAATGCTTCCTGGAGCCTGCGTTTTTGATATGGCAACTTCATTTGGTATCATACGGGGAGGTCATGTAGATGCTACAGTTTTGGGTGCCCTTGAGGTAGATCAAGATGGTAATATAGCAAACTGGAAAATTCCCGGAAAATTTATTCCTGGAATGGGAGGAGGTATGGACCTTCTTATAGGTGCAAAAAAAGTAATTGCAGCACTTTCTCATACCGACAAGGAAGGAAATTCAAAAATATTAAAAAAATGTACGCTACCATTATCTGCTGCCCATGCGGTAGATCTCATTATAACAGACAAAGCAGTCATAGAAGTAACCCCGGCTGGATTAGTTTTAAAAGAATTGGCCCCAGGAGTTACTATAGAAGAATTGCTAAGTTGTACTGATGCAGAATTAATTATTGCTGAAAATATAATGACTACAACTATTTAGAAGTATTAACTATTTTCAATATTTTGGGCAACCATAAATATAATATGGAATTTTTTAAGCACATTGTGCATATCATATAGTATAGCGTACGAATAAAGTATGCGATAGTTAATAGCCATTCTCCTCAAGAGGACGGCTATTTTTATGTTTTTATATATTAAAAAGGGTCACAAATTATTCGCAAAAAATATTATAGGGTTGTCTTTAGTATAATTAACAAATCTTAAGGACATAATTTAAAAGCACGATTACGTTGAAGGGAATGATGACCTTATGATATTCAATAAAGTAGAAATATGTGGTGTGAATACTTCAAAATTACCGGTATTAAAAGAAAAAGAAATGAAAGCATTACTATATAGGATACAAAATGGCGAATCGGAGTGTAGAGAAATATTTATTCAAGGAAACTTAAGATTGGTTTTGAGTGTTATAAAACGCTTTAATAATCGAGGAGAAAACGTAGATGATTTATTTCAAGTAGGATGCATCGGATTAATGAAGTCCATTGATAATTTCAATTTGAGTCTAAATGTCAGGTTTTCAACATATGCAGTTCCAATGATTATTGGTGAGATAAGAAGATATTTAAGAGATAATAATTCTATAAGAGTAAGTAGGTCTCTCCGTGATATTGCCTATAGAGCATTACAAGTTAGAGATAGACTGGTAAATGAACACAATAAAGAGCCTACTGTAGAGCAAATAGCAAAAGAATTAGAGTTGCCAAGGGAAGACGTGGTCTTTGCACTAGACGCTATACAAGATCCTGTATCATTATTTCAACCAATTTATCATGACGGTGGCGATGAAATTTATGTAATGGATCAAATTAAAGATACCAAAAGTTTAGATGATAGTTGGCTTGAAAATATATCAATTAAAGATGGAATGAATAAATTAAAAGATAGGGAAAGGCTAATCTTAAATTTAAGGTTCTTCGACGGAAAAACCCAAATGGAAGTAGCTGATGAAATAGGTATATCCCAAGCACAAGTATCTAGAGTGGAAAAAAATGCATTAAAACACATGAGAAAGTATGTATAGGGTCCTGTAGTGGACCCCTATTTTTATCCCTTCTATTAATGGTCCTTAAAAATTCTTTTCTAAATAGGATATTTAGCACATGAAAGCAAATAACAAATCATATTATATTAATAAGCTATATTAGGAGGACATCTGTGTTTTTCATAAATTGTTTATTAGATATGATTGGAAATATTACATTTTTGACAGCTTATATAACTGGTAGTAGTCTATTCCCTCAACCCTTAAATGAGGAAGAAGAGAAATCTTGTTTGGCAAAACTTGCGAAAGGGGATTTACTGGCTAAAGGAATACTTGTTGAACGGAATTTAAGACTAGTTGCACATATAGTTAAAAAATATTCCTACCCAGGAAAGGATATAGATGACCTCATATCTATTGGAACTGTGGGCCTCATTAAAGGCATTGATTCATTCGATTCCAGTAAGGGAACAAGACTTGCCACATATGCTGCAAGGTGCATAGAAAATGAGATACTCATGCTTATTCGTAATAATAAGAAAATTAAAGGTGAAATGTACCTGCAGGACCCAATTGGAACTGATAAAGAGGGAAGGGAGATATCCCTTATGGATGTATTATGTAGTGATGAAGATTCTATTATTGATATTGTAGAAAATAAAATACAAATTAAACAGCTTTATAATAAGATTAATGTGGCTTTGGTGGACAGAGAAAAAATAGTAATTCAAATGCGATATGGTCTTCTTGATGGTAATCCTCGAACTCAAAAGGAAATTTCATTAATTCTAGGAATTTCTAGGTCCTATGTTTCTAGGATTGAAAAGAGCGTATTAAAAAAGCTTAATAAGGAATTGAATAACACTAAAAAAAATGGATTTAATATTTCTGATAACTTGTAGCAAGTATATATAATTTTCTTAAAAAATAACGGTAGAATTTTCTAGTAATAATTCTACCGTTAATTATTGAAATAATATCAGAGTTTTACTTGTGAAAGCATAAGATTTCCACTTCCATCTAACAGTGCAGTGATTCCTCCATCATAACCTTCTATATTAATTAAATAATTTGTTTCTTTACCTACTATTACTCTACAACATACAGCTAATTCACGATGATGTCCATCTACAGTTTTAAATATTTTATTTTCTTTTTTATTAAACATTTTCCCCTCCTATATCTTTTTTAGAATGATATAAATTGACTTTAAATAGTATGTCCAAAAATTTAATCATCATTCTTAAATGAATCAAATTAGCCCCCACCTTTTTAAGGTGGGGGCTAATTAAAGTTTATATTATTTTAATCAACTAGCTTATTTGTTTTTATTAGAGCTGCAGACACGATATAACGATCTGGAGCATTTCCAATAAAATCAAATGGATAACAGGTTGTAATCGTAAGTACCGCATGGTCCGTAGGTACGATAACTGTTTTATCGTCTTCATGGACAATTCGTGTGCCCTTCACCGCATATGTGAATATACCGGCAGCTGTTTGAACAATTAATTGATCCCCTATCTTCAGATTTCCTAATTGCCTAAATACCGTATCACGATGTCCCGAGAGAACACAATTATCCTTTTGCCCTGGAAGTACGCTTTGCATAAAATGCCCTACACCTTTTTTAAGCTCCTTATCTCCAGTTCCCTGAATGATTGGTAATTTACGATTTAATGCTGGAATAGTAAGACTTCCAATATTATCACCATCTTTCGGATATACAGGGTAAAGTATTTTATTAGAAACGGATTTCACTGGTGTTATGCTGACTTTCTTTGACTTGCTTAACTTTGCAACTGAAATCATAGCATTACTCTTTGTGGTGACTGCTGCGGAATTATTAGACTGCAACCATATATTTACAATTGACCAAGAAATACATCCTACCCCTAAAATTATAAATCCTAGAGATAAAACGGTAGCCAAAGAAATCTTGCCGCCTGATAGTTTTCCTTTATTCATAATGTTTTCTTCTTTTAAGACTTACGACTCCAATTAGCGTTAAAACTGCACCTATAAGAAGTACATCATATAAATGTGTGGATGTCTTGGGAAGCTGTCCACCTGTAATCGTGCGCGTAATAATTGTGGTTTCTCCTTGTGGGTCTCCTTGCAGTTCATTAAGCAATTCTGAAATAGTAAATGAATTTGCAGAAGTTAGTTTTGGTAAATCAATATTTACATTGCCATTAATATTACTATTATTTACCTCAAAACCAATACCAACTGTATATATTCCTGTTGGAATATCACCACTTGCACTCATAACATCTTCACCAAATGCTTTATTCAGCTTAGCTATGTCTATTACAACGTCTATAATGCCTTTTGTTTTTATTACATATCCATTTTTATCTATTGTATAAGTAATATCAATTCCTTGCTCCCCAAGTATCGCTACGTCCTTAAGCTTATCCATGGTTTCATTAAACTGTTCTAAAAACCCTGCTGATTCAAGAGTGGTAAACATCTGATTCATATCAGAGCTTGTAGTATTAATTTCCTGTGTTGATGCTCCACTATTTTTCATTTGAGAAACAATTAAATCATTTATAATATTTTGTATTTCTTTATTTTTTGCAGTTAAATTAACAACATTTCTTATGATGTCTTTAAACTGAGCATCACTAATTTTAACATTGTATACATTTCCATCATGAGATATAAAATCATAATTTGAACCTAATTGTGACGAATACTTCTCAATAAGATTTATAACCATACCTTGTAGTTCTTTGTTTTCACTCATCATTTTACCGAAATCCATACTACCTAGTTGGCCTTGCATTTCTGGCATTTTTTCTATCTGCGCTAAATCTAGCAGCATATATTTATTCTTATACTCAGGTGAAAGCATCTCAAATAATTGTGGTGATTTTACAATTTCCTTAACTATCGGAGTTTTACCTGCAAGATTGATATCACTCCATACTTCTCCACTGTATGGACTTCCAGCTACATTTGCTGACATTTTAACATATTGCCTAGAAATCGTTCCATCACTATTCCCAGATACTTTAGAATTAAAATTCATTTGCAAATTGTTTAAAATATCACTTACCATTTCAAAATCTTGTTGGTCTTGGTTTGAGAGTCCTTCAGCCTTAAATGTCAAACTTAATTTTCCATTGCTTTCCATCGATGTTGCATTGCTTGTCTTTAATATGGCATCCGTAAGCGTTTGTGTTTGCGCATTTACTATAGAAATCGGTAATAGAAAAACCAACATAGCTATAGCAACTATAAATGAGCAACCCCTTGATTCAAATTTTGTCATGTCATATACCCCCATATAATATCTTTTTTATAATCAAATAAACTATATCAGATTGTAAACAAACTGTAAACAAGATATGTATGGTTAATTTGGGAATATGAGTTAAATAACTATCCCTTTTGTTATTAGTTGCCATGAATTAAATGATAACACCAAAAGGTGCTTAACTTTATATAATCATCTTTTCAATATATACATAATTTATATGGAGTTTATTTGTAAAGCAAAGAAATTACAATATTGATATTTAATAAACTTTATGGTAATATTAATACAATTAAATTTTAAAATAGGAGGCGAAAATCATGACTAAATTCTTTTTAGAAAATGCAATTTTGGGCAGAATGCCGATGTCATTATCTGGAATATCATATGAGGATTGTAATTTTACGGGAGAAGTCTACCCAAAATTGAATATACTACTAAAAAGAAGTGAGTTATCTTTGCCTTAAATACATTATAATTATGTTATCTTAAAGCCTGGGTGATTAACTTGCCTAGGTTTTTTTACTGCGATTATAATAGATTAGTATAACTGATTTATTATAAAATCAAAATACTAAAACTCTGGCAAGTGTTTATTGCTAGGGTTTTATTGTTTTTCGAGTCAAAGTCCATATTTATAGAACATCTAGGAGGAATTAACAATGATACAATTAGCATTAAATGAAGTAGAAAAATTTTTTGGAGGTAATAAGATCTTTAGTAATATTACCTTTGAAGTTCAAATTGGGGAAAGAGTTGGGTTAATAGGGCGAAATGGTTGTGGTAAAACTACAGTTTTCAAAATAATTGCTGGTATAGAACCCCAAGATAAAGGTACCATATCCATAAAGAAAAATTCAACTATAGGATATCTACATCAAATACCTGATTATCCAGAGCACTTTAAAGTAATAGATGTTTTAAAAATTGCTTTTCAAATCCAATATGAAATAAATAGCAAATTGAAAATATTAGAAATAAATATGTCTAGCTTAAAAGGAAATGAATTAGAATATGCATTAAGAAAATATGGTGAACTTAACGAGCTTTATGACGCAAATGGTGGTTATGAAATAGAAGAAAAGATGAGTAAAGTTTGTACTGGATTAAAATTTAATGATAATTATTTAAATAGGGAATTTATTAATCTAAGCGGTGGTGAAAAAACCATTGTATTATTAGGTAAAATTTTATTGGAAAATCCAGACATACTTCTTCTTGATGAGCCTTCAAACCATTTAGATGTGACATCCATAGAATGGCTTGAAACTTATCTTAAATCATACAAAGGAACAGTAATAGTTATTTCACATGACAGATATTTCTTGGATAGGGTTGTAACAAAAATAGTTGAAATCGAGGATGGAGAAACTTCACTCTATGACGGTAATTACTCTTATTATGTTAAAGAAAAACAAAGAAGAGTATTTGAGCAATTTGAAGCCTATAAGGATCAACAGAAAAAAATAAAGGCTATGGAAAAAGCAATAAAGCAATTAAGGATATGGGCTACTCAAGGTGATAATGAAAAATTCTTTAAAAGAGCAGAAAGCATGCAAAAAAGATTAGATAAAGTAGAAAAAGTTGATAAACCTCTAATAAATCAACCTAAAATTCAATTAGATTTTGCGGATACTGATAGGTCGGGCACGGATGTAATAAGTATTAAAGGTTTATGTAAAAGCTTTGATCAAAAGGAAATACTAAAAAATTTAAATTTAGAAATAAGGTATGGTGAGTGCACTGCTTTAATAGGTGATAATGGGAGTGGAAAATCAACTATTATAAAAACTCTTTTAGGTCAAGTGAGCGTGGATGCTGGTTCAGTAAAGTTAGGATCTAACACCAAAATAGGGTATCTTCCACAAAATATAATTTTTAATAATGAAGGATTAACAGTGCTTGAAACTTTTAGAGAAGATCTTTATATCTTAGAAGGCCCTGCTAGAGGAATACTTGCTAAGTTTTTATTCTATGGAGAAAGTGTTTTCAAAAAGGTTAAAAACCTTTCTGGAGGAGAAAAAAGTAGACTTAAACTTTGTATATTAATTCAAAATGATATTAACCTTTTGATACTTGATGAACCTACAAATCATTTGGATATAGATTCAAGAGAAAATCTTGAAGAAGCTTTAACGGAGTTTAATGGGACTATATTATTTATATCTCATGATAGATTTTTCATAAACAAACTTGCCATAAGAATATGCGAAATAGAAGATAAAAACATTGTAAATTACAATGGGGGTTATGAATATTACAAAGAAAAGAAAAATGAATTTCTGAGAAATAAAGTAGAAACTCTAAATAAAGCAAAAAAAACAAAGAATAAAACAAATGAGAAAAAATCAAAGAATATAGAGAATACTCAAAAACAAGTTAGCAATAATAAACTAAAACAATCCGACAAATTTGAAAATATGATACAAGAACTTGAAATAAAACTTAAGGATATAGATATTGAAATGAACAATAAGGGAAGAGAATATGAATTATTGTTAGAACTAAGTAAAGAAAAACAAAGAATTCAAGAAGAGTTAGATATAATCATTGAAAAATGGATGGATATAGAAAACTCATAATGGTACCTAAATGGGAAAAATTTAAATTCATAATATAAAGCGAAGGAGAATTGAATTGAAATTTCAAAAAGCAGTTAAAGCAGATCTTAACAGTATAATGAATATAGTTAGGCAAGCGCAATCTTACTTTAAGGACCATGAGATTAATCAATGGCAGGATAATTACCCTAACCTTGAAACAATAATTAATGACATTAAAATTAATACTGTATATGTCTTGTTAAAAGAGAATATAGTAGTTGGCATCGCAACAGTTATTTTTGGGTTAGAAAAAAATTATGAATACATTTATAATGGTGAATGGGTCAACAATGCTGAATATGTTGTAATTCATAGAATGGCAATTGACCCTAATTATAAAGGAATTGGATTATCATCAATAATAATCAAAAATATAGAGCAAATTTGTTTGGAAAAAGGTATACATAGTATTTATCTATGTTGAAGATGCTTTCAAAAACTGGTTTTCATTATTGTGGCATAATTTATTTAGAAGATAAAAGCAAAAGACTTGCATTTCAGAAAACTATATAAGATATCCGCAGATAACCAAATCACATAATCACTTATGTGATAAAGCACCAATTAACATTATCATAAATTCATTTTATGATAATGTTAATTGGTGCTTTTGTGTTTATATGCATAATATCACAATCTTTATCTATGTAATATTGTATTATCCAAAGTTGGTGTTACTATTGAATTTATATTTCCATCTATTACTGGGGATGTTAAACCTGCCATTACAGCATCTCTGAACTGATCTGGTACTTTTTGAATTGGTCTTAATCCTGCTTTTACAAGTCTATAATACATATCAACCATTTTTATACTTCCTTCCCCTAATAAGTCTTCAAACATTAAAGTTTAATGACCATTATTTAATATTTAATTAACTAGGTAGGATTTACTTATTATTTTTTTACAAACATTTTCGTTTATAAACGTTTTCACTAATAAATGTGCTTTCCTACATAATATGGTATATATTATATTATTTACAAAAATAAATAAAATATACATTTAATTTATTTTAAATATCACGTAACTATCTAAAAAACCCTAAAAAGGTATTAATCTTATGATTCAAGGCAAAATAAAGGTAATGATATAAATAAAGGAGCGAATTTAATGAAAAACGAGGAAAATTTAAAGATTATCCCTTTAGGAGGCCTTGGAGAAATAGGTAAAAATATAACGGCTATTGAATATGCGGATGAAATCATTGTTATAGACTGTGGTGTATCCTTTCCTGATGAGGGAATGTATGGTGTGGATTTAGTAATTCCAGACATAACTTATCTAAAAAATAATGCAGAAAAGGTAAAAGGAATTTTTTTAACTCATGGGCATGAAGATCATATAGGGTCGCTTCCGTACATTCTGAAACAATTGAATGTACCCATTTATGGTACTAAACTAACCTTAGGATTAATTGAAAATAAACTAAAGGAGCACAATATATTATCGGATTGTGAACTTCACAATATAAATGCTGGAGAAACAATAGAACTACAAAATCTTAAAATTGAATTCATAAGAGTTACTCATAGCATAGCTGACTCCTGTGCTATTGCCATTCACTCACCACTTGGTGTTATATTACATACTGGTGATTTCAAAATTGATTACACCCCTATTGATGGATTGGTCATGGATCTAGAACGTATCTCAAATTTAGGAAAAGAGGGTGTACTACTTCTTATGGCTGATAGTACAAATGTGGAACGTGAGGGGCATTCAATTTCCGAAAAAACTATAGGAAAGACTCTAACTAGAATATTTTCCACTGCGTTAGGAAGAGTTATTGTAGCCACCTTTGCATCAAACATTCATAGAATTCAACAGATTGCAGATGCTTCTGTGAAATATGGTAGAAAAATTGTTTTTAGTGGAAGGAGTATGGACAATATCTCACAAGTGGCTATGCACCTAGGCTATCTTCATATACCAGAAGATTACCTTATAAGTATAGATGAAATGCGTAATTACTCCAATGAAAATATTACAATAATAACTACTGGAAGTCAGGGCGAACCTATGGCCGGTCTAGCTAGAATGGCTTTCGCTACTCATAGAAAAATCACCCTTGAACCTGAGGACTTGTTTATTATTTCAGCATCTCCAATTCCAGGCAATGAAAAACTTATATCTAGAGTAATCAACGAGTTATTCAAAAGAGGAGCAGAGGTGATTTATGAAGATTTAGAAGAAGTGCATGTATCAGGTCATGCCTATCAAGAAGAATTAAAATTAATTCACGCATTAGTTCATCCAAAATATTTTATGCCAGTTCATGGTGAATACAGACATTTAAAACATCATGCTAAATTGGCACAAACATTAGGTATGCAAGCAAAAGATATATTTACTATGGAGACAGGGCAAGTTTTAGAACTTACAAAGGAAGAAGCTAAGGTCACAGGTAGGGTACACACTGGATCAGTATTTGTTGATGGACTTGGAGTGGGTGATGTTGGAAGCATAGTACTTAGAGACAGAAAACACTTAGCAGAAGATGGCATGCTTACTGTAGTAGTTACCTTAGAGCGAGAATCTTATAGTATTATTGCAGGACCCGATATAATCACTCGCGGATTTATATATGCAAAGGAATCAGACGCATTGATTAGTGAAGTCAAAGAGATTGTTAGAATTGAACTTAATAAGTGCTTAGAGAATAAAGTTATCGAATGGCACGTATTAAAATCTAACATAAAAAAATCCACAGAGCAATATTTGTATAAAAAAACAAATCGTAGACCAATTATTCTTCCAATTATTATGGAAATATAACCACATTTCATTAGCATTGAATCACAAAGTAGCTTATATGATTAAACACCAAATCACATAAAAACATTGGTGTATATCACCAAAGCACCAAATAATATATGTGTTTTTGAGTTCTCTCTAGTATATTAAGGTAATAAACAGTTAAAACTATATTAATTCAAAATTATTATGTACTTCAGCAAAATAAAAGGAGGACTTACAATGAATAAATTTCAAAAAAAAATCGAAGATGTAATGGAATCAATAGAAGAATCAAATTCTTTTAAATACGAAACAAGAAGTGATTTTAGAAAAGTAGCGAAAGCTTTAGTTGAAACCAATGGAACAATACCTACTTTTGAAAAATATGATTTAGATTCAAAGCATTGGAAAAGTGCTGAAAAGTTTATTTAGCACATCTTAATTAAAAATAAAGAGTTTTATACTGGAGCAATAGTTAATTCTACTGCTCTTTTTTTGTTTCCTAGATCTAAAAATAACGAATTTACAACCTTTTCTATCCTCTACCCTCCCCTACCCTTTTCTTCTTTAGCCCATTAACTAATTACTGCACCACTAATTTTATTTCTAATTCTAGAACTATATAATTAAAATAACACTAGTAGTATAGTACACTTCCTTATTATTTTCATAATATATACAAACGAAAGATGTGAAGTGAAAAATATATGGGTAAGAAGGAGGTGTATTTGTGATGATTTTTAATTCTCTAATAACATTTTTGGGACTATTTTTATTAGCTTTAACATTAAGTGTTGATGATTTCTCCGTTGGCGTTTCCTATGGCCTTTTTAAGACTAAATTATCAAAAAAAGCTTTGATGATATTGGTGCTCGGATCTGCAACATCCACTTATGGCGTAATGCTCATAGGTAAATTCATCTTCACCTCCATGCCAACTTATGTAACCACCTGGGTAAGCGTAATTATATTAAGCAGCATAGGTTGTAAAATGATTTACAATGGTTGGAAAAGAAAAGATGAATATACTGAATCGGGGAAAAATAATTCCCTTTCTCCAAGTGATTCAAAATCGGTAAGCTTCCTAGAAACCTATTTGGTAGGTCTTGGATTAGGGGTTGATGACTTCGCACAAGCTTTTGGTTTAGCTGTGGCTGGTTTCCCAATTATATTAACTGTATGTGTACTCGAAGTTGCAGAAGTGATTGCGCTTTTAACTGGTAATTTCTTAGCCCTTAGAGGATTTTCGAATAAGATCAATGGAAGGTTATCTATAGTACCAGGTATAGTTCTATTATTTGTTGCTTTATATCAATTATTCTTTTAAAAAACCAAAATATAACGTATTCTAAAAAATTATATGCAATTTAAAGGACCGCACTTCATAATGCAGTCCTTTGTTTTGTTAAATATAACAATAATAAGAGTGTATCTTTAGTTGTAAAAGGGGAAACATATTAATGCTTTGCTTGTTTTGTTCAAAACCACCAAATCATTAATATGTTTATATGATTAATCACCAAACCACATAAACACATTTACAACTAATCATCAAAACACCACTGCATATATATTCTTAATTATAATTTTATTTGCTAGGCTTAAAATAAGAGTAAAATGCGCCCGCTAAATATGTACAATATGCTAGTGCTTGAGCCAAATTGGGGCTGTCAGTATACCCAAAAATAGCTTTCAACAGTCCTCCTACATTTGAATTTTGATCCAATAGTCCCTTGGTACTCCAAATTTGTTCAATCCCAACCGGAAACATGTGTAATTCCTGAAATTCATGAACTCCTCCGGCCAAAAGTCCTCCCGCCATGAATATAAGAAGCACACTCATGCCGGTAAAAAATGATTTAAGTGGAAGACGATGTGTTCCTCTATAAAGGATATATCCAAAAATAGCTGCTACACCAAATCCCAATATACTACCACTTACAGTAGCAACTGCCGATGTTTTCTGTGCAGAACCTACAATAAAAAGTACAGTCTCAATTCCCTCTCTTAGCACTGAAATAAATGCTAAAGAGGCTAATGCCCATACCGATCCATGACTTAGAGCGACCTGTATTTTCCTTTTTAAATCCCCGCCAATATTTCCGCCCTGCCGTTTCATCCAAATTGTCATCCACGTAAGCATAATAACGGCAACAATTTTAAGTGTCCCCTCCAAGATGGCTTGAAAACCCTCGATTTCCGTAGTTCCCAATATAAAAAAAATTCCCATCGCTGCAAATACACTTACTAATGCTGCAGCTCCTGTGCCAATCCACACTTTTCCTGTTTCCTTCATTTGTCCTAATTGTTTAAGATAAGCAAAAATAATAGCAAGAACAACTGCGATTTCAACCCCTTCTCGCAAGGTAATAATAAACACATTAAACATATTTTTTCGTCCTTTCTATAATTAAATTAAATGATAATGATAATCATTATAAGTATTATATCTTGACGTTATCTTCTTGTCAATAACCCATTTTTTTTATTGTATCTTGTGCTCAATGTATTGTTTAATAACTCTCTATTACATGATATATCTAATTTACCTGAACTACCTTTAACTTTATAATATTTCACTATAACTTCGTCTAATTTTTGACTGCAAGATATAACTATTTTATTTGTTGGTTTTTTAAAGTTTAGCACAAAATGTAATATACTTCTTAATAATTCTAATTGAATCTTTATAACTTTTAATTTAATATTCATAATATTACACCCCTTTTTATCTATATTGTTTTTTAGAGAGAACATTATAATACCATATTATTCAAGTTATGTTAGATAATCTATTAGTCAATAAACCATATAATATTGCAAAATAAGCTATGATACAATAATGTATATACTGACAATATGGTAATGTATTTGAAGATACCCCCCCCTAAGTGTTTAAGTTAACTGTTTGTAATAATATGTAAATGGCGAAAAAAGTCTTTATTTACTCTTGGGTTGACTAGTTCTCAAGTAATATTAAAGCTGATTACATATCTAGTTTATCTATAGATACAATTCCATTACAAGTTACTTTAGATGCTTCAACAATTACAAAGAAAAGTGATACCTTAGTTACACTTAACAAATATAGAGTAAGTGAAACCTTAGTTGTAAAAAGTTAAAACATCTAATAGTCGTCACCCCTTTCAAAATTTAATTAAGATAGTGGTTTATTTGTTAAATTATTTTATTTTAAAGCACCAAATCACATATTCACTAATATGATTAAACACCAATTAATATTATCACAAATTCATAAAATCACATTACATAAATGGTGATTTTATGTTTATATGCCTATCCACTAAACTTGTGTTGACAAATAGGTTTAAATTAATTTATAATGAACCATGTTCATATGAGTTTCATAATTTGTTATACGAGGTGTTATAAATGTCAAGAATAATTGAAAATCCAAAACAACTAATATTAAGCAAAGCAAAAGAAATTCTATACAATGAAGGTTTTAAAAATTTTAGTATGAGAAGTCTATCCAGTAAATGCGATATTGCACTAGGTACAATATATAATTATTATTCAACTAAAGAAGAACTTCTTATTGAAATGATGACTGATTATTGGAAAGAACATTTATATATACTTGAAGATATAGTAAACTCTGATGATACCCTATATATTAAGTTAAATGAAGTATTCAATAAACTAAGCATTTTTATTAAAACTTTTAAAGAAATATGGCTTAAACCTGAGCTTTACCAAAAGCCTGATTGCATTAAAAAAAGTTTGAAACAAGAAAATATTTATATGGAGAAGTTAATAATTATAATAGAACATATTTTACTTAATGAGGTAGAAAAAACTAATATTAAACTTAAATTAGATTCTTATGAAACCGCCAAATTTATATTAATGAATTATATTACAATGCTGCAAATGTCACTATTTAAGTATTCATCATTTGAAATGTTTCTTAAAGAATTGCTTTAACGTCATATGAACATTGTTCACTTTAAACTACATTAGAAAAAAATAACTGGAGGTACTATTATGTTAATATTCGCAATTATATCTATTACATTAGCACTTATATTTTATACAATTGGTGTATGGAGTGAAAAAAAGCAAGGTGAATTAAAAAAATGGCATCTTGTAGCTTTTTACTGTGGATTAATATTTGATACTTTAGGAACAACGCTCATGAGTAAAATAGCCAATGGTGGTTTTCAACTGAATTTCCATGGGATAACCGGTTTATTAGCAATAGTTTTAATGTTGTTCCATGCTCTTTGGGCAACAATTGTCTTAACTAAGAACGACAAAAAAGCTAAAGCTAATTTTCACAAACTTAGTATTATCGTATGGTTAATTTGGTTAATCCCTTTTATCTCAGGTGCAATATTTGGTGTGTCCAGATAAAGTTGACTTTAACAATATGAATTCACTCAATTCTCTAACTAAGAACAATATACTATAATAAAAGAAGTCTATTTATTAATTCATAAATCCTGTGGAATCAATGACATTAGTAAAAATTACTCTCCAAAACATTATTACGCAATACTAGATATAGCTCTGCATAAGTAGCATTTTGATATGGCAGTACAAACAATACTCCAACCATTAAAGCCAATGTCCCAAGCAAATACCAGCCAATAAATGATAAACCTAATACAAACATATTAAATTTGTGTCCATCAGTCATTTTATTGCTAAGAGCAATTGCTTTTTTACATCCTATATTAGGATTATCAGCTAAAATATATGGTACCATTGAATATGCAAATCCTTTAACAATTCCAGGTATAATTAGTAACAAAAACCAAAGGATGTTTTGAACATCTTTAAGTAACATTGTAAGTATTATTCCTTTATAGTTTTGTCTATAAAATGAATATCTAAAACATTTTTTATTATCCATATATTGAGCTGACCGCACAAAATACTTTCTACCCCCAACTTCTAGCGGATATCCTAGAAAGATACGCAAAGCAGCAACTAATAAAACTACACCAATAGCGAGTATTAGCAATGTAAAATCCGAGTAGAAACTATCATTTGATACAATAGAGTATCTTGGATTATTATTACTAGCACTGCTGCCACCTCCGCCACCACCACCAGCCCCAACCAAAGCAATAACTATACTAACTAAAAATGCTTTTGCATAATTTGTTTTCAAAACTGCTTTTGCCCTTTTTTTAAGTTCTTTTCTTTCCCACATATTTCCCCCCCTCTTTCTAGCTTTATAATCATAATATCACATAATCAATTTTATTATAAATTCTTATAGAATATGCTTTAAAATACAGCATACTCAGTAGATATGCTACAACTATTTGTTTATAAAATAGATTATTTATTCAAGGTGATACATTAGTTACACCCAAATAATATTACGTAAGTGAAACTATAGTTGCAAAGGTCAAACCATGATGTAGTAATCCTTCCACGAAAAATTTATTTACTTTCATAATACTAAATCATATAAATGTATTGGTGCTATATCACCAAATCACATAAAAACATTTGCAAAATAACACCAAGTAGTATAAGCAGAAAATACTTTTATCATATTACATAAATGGTGATTTTATGTGTATTTGTTCTAATATTTTTTAAATCAATTGCATAAATTTATCAGGAGCATATAACCTTTTATTAAGCAGATAACCATCTCAAATGATAATATAATAAAAAGACCTACTATATATAGGTAGTCTTTTATCAAAAATATCCCCCCATAACTTCTTTTGTTTAAAAACACCAAATCACATAATCACTTATATGATTATTCATCAAATCACTAAAGAATATATGTGCTAATATTATAAAACACTTTTGCATTATTATGTTTTTATACTTTTATTGTTTTATGTTTTTAATATAAAGCACCAAATAATATTATCATAAAGCCACTTTATCACATTAGAATATTGGTGCATTTATGTTTATGTGCATTTGTGTTAATATTCTTTGAAGCATTTATGGTTTTGTGGTAATATGTTTATATGCAAAACATCAGAAGGGGTGTAAATTATGGGAGTTGTTATTAGCTTTTTCAATCAAAAAGGTGGAATAGGCAAAAGTACATCAGCAGTTAACATCAGTGCAATAGTTGCCAGTGCAGATAAAAAAGTTCTATTAGTGGACATGGATTCTCAGGCATCATCAACAGTTTGTGTTGGTGTAAATGATGAAGATTTAGAGGTTACAGTATTTAATCTTTTAAAAAATAGAAAAACTACAAAGGAAGATATCAAAAAGGTAATAATACATACGGAATTTGATAATTTAGATATTCTACCATCGAATATAGAACTTGCTAATGCTGATATTGAGTTAGCAAATTATATGAATAGAGAAATGCTTTTGAATGGAGTATTAGCAAAAATAAAAGAAGATTATGATTATATTTTTATTGATAATCCACCTAATTTAGGACTTCTTAGCGTTAATAGTCTTAGTGCATCAGATTATCTAATAATTCCAGTATCACCATCTTATTTATCAATAAAAGGTATTAAACATTTATTAGACACTTACAACCTGATTAAGGAAAATATAAATCCCAATCTTGAAATCATGGGTGTACTTATCACTATGTTTGATATTAGAAAAAATATAGCCAAGGACACACGTAAAAAACTTGAAGCTGTTTTCACAAACCAGATTTTTGAGACAGTTATCAGGGTTAATAGTGCAATTGAAAGCGCTCAGGATGAACAAAAACCTATAATTTATTATAGTCAGCGTTGTAATGCTTTTGATGATTATTTATCTGTTTCCCAAGAAATAATGGATTACATAGAGGGGGAAAATACTGATGTCAATTAAAAGAGAAAACCGTAATCATGGATCCGCTGGTATTTTAGATGGGTTAAAATCTAAAAAAGAAGATGTTGTTGTAATTAATGACCCAGTGGAAGTCGATGTAGAAGCTGTATTGATTGATTCGGATAAAATTATAGGGGATGCTACTACTTCTGAAAAAGAAGATAATTCCAAAATAATAAATAATGATGACCAGGTATCTGTTATTTCAGTTGTGGAAATTGATAAGAGCGACAATGATAAATCCTTAATGCAGCAAGCTAAGGATTTAATAAAAGAAAATGAAGAACCTGTTCGGCGTACATTTACCATAGAGACATTAACACATACTCAATTAAACGAATTGAAAGTATTTGTTATGCCGGCTGTAACCGGAGTAAAAAAATGGGGTTACAATGAGATTTTAAATATGGCCATAAACGAATTTTATGAGAAACAGATTGAATTGCTTAAGAATAAACTAAAAAAATAGAAAAAAATGAGTACTTGATAAACAAGTACTCATTTTTATTTAAAAAATATTCTTTGTAAAATTCCTTTTTTTCTATGGAGCTCTTCTTCGGCTACTGTTTTAGCTCTTTGTCTTTCAAGGGAATCATTTAGATTATTAATTAATTGGATATCATGTTCTTTAATGGTTTCAGGTAATGACAGCACAATTTTATTTTTCTCTTGTTCTTGTTTGAATAATACCTGTGTATTTTCTAATAATTTATTAATATTAAAAAGTTGTCCGTCTTTCACAATTAATTGCTCTTTTATAAACTCGATATTGTTTTTAAGTATTTCAATCATATCTTCTTTTAACAAATTCACTACTGTAACTGCCACTTCTGATTCCGCTTCTGAATTTTGATTATATTTTAAGCTTTGTTTAATTGCTTCAAGACCTTTCTCATCTACACATGTTTTACCATTATGGGCTATTAAAAAAGGTTGTATTTCAGGTAATTTCATTTTGGCATATGCCGTTACTTTACTAATGTTTAAATTTTTAGCAATTTTAAATGCATCATAGATCATTATATGCGCCTCCCAAATTATATATAGGAAGTATTCTCCATATATTACCAAATTCCTTTTTTTAGTAAATAAAATTTTAAAAAAGATATGTAGGTTCCACTATCAAAAGGTTATAGTTAGTTTTATTTACAGAAAACTTGATTGGATCAATGGAAAATAGAACTTCATATCTTTATAAAAGTATCTAAAACCTTTTGTTTCTACAGCATATTATGCAAGTATAACCTTTTGATAGTGAATTTATTAATATTATTAAAATATTTATATGAAAATTTAAAATTATTATATTTATTGATCTGAATTAACCTGAAATGTAATTTTATTCTGTTGAAACGAAGTATAACAAAAAGATAGTGAATTTTATTAAAAAGATCCTAAAATTAAATTCACTAAATTTTACATTAGATTTTTTATTATAATAAAAATATGAGTAAAAAATATATAAACAACAACGAAATACTTGTTGTTGTTTTATATATATTTAATAACAACAGTTTTAAATACTTTTACGCATGTCTTGACCCATTGATATGACTAGCGTTGAGTACACCAACTATAACTATATGATAGTGAAGAGTAACCAAACGATAGTGAAATGACATTTAAGTATAACTAAAAGATAGTGAAAGGTAACCTAAAGATAGTGAAGTATAACTACTTGATAGTCATATATAACTCTTTTTTTATTAGTTATTGATAACTCATAAAAAATGGGTTATTATTCTTATGGGGGGTTATTCAAAATGGTAAATGAACTACAAAATGTAAATAATAATTGGGTATACCAAAGTAACAGACTTGTTGAAGCATCCTACACTTTAACTGTGGTAGAACAGAAATTAATAAGATTACTTGCAAGTATGATAAATAAAGATGATGATGATATTAAAGAGTATGAGTTTAAGACTAAGGAATTAATTAAGGTATTAAATACAAGCGACAGTAGATTCTATAGGGATATTGATAGTATTACAGATTTACTTATGCAAAGAATTATTAAAATAAGAAATGTAAATACTTCTGAATTTATGAAATACCATTGGGTAGATACAGCTAAATATGTAAGTGGCGTATTAAAACTAAAAATAAATAAGGATTTAAAGCCATTTTATCTAGGTTTAGATTGTTACACAAAATATCAGTTAAGAAATATAATGCAATTTAAGAGTACATATTCCTTTCGGTTATATGAACTTTTCAAGCAATATGAGGGGATAGGTCATAGGGTATTAAATATAGACGCATTGCGCGATTCATTAAATATTAACAAAGATCAGTACCCAAAGTATGCCAATTTGAAGCAAAAAGTAATTAATGTAGCAGTAAAAGAAATAAATGCAAACACTGATTTGCTTGTTGCTTACAATGAGATTAAAGAAGTTAGAAAAATTGTAAGTGTTCAATTTATAATTAGAAAAAAAGATAAGGGACAACCCGAAATTGCAGCAACTTCAAATGTTCCTATTTTTTTTAATAACAGCAATATAGATTTAGTCAGGCAAGTTATAAATCAAGATCTTACAGATTTAGAAGTTCAGAGAATACTTGATGCTGCCAATTTGGATATTGAAAAAATTAAAGAAAAGTATAATATTATTAGTAAATTGAGCAAAGTAAACAATTTAGTGGGAGCTATGATAACAGCGTTAAAGGAGAATTGGACAAACACAAGCAAAACAAAAGTAAGCACCTTTAATGACTATGAGCAAAGGGATTATAATTTTGATGAATTAGAGAAAAAATTATTAGACTGGGAGTAATAAAATAGAAACTAGTATTTTCAATGGAGTTGAGTGAATTTATTAATTGTGACACATTTTTTAGATGGTGCAAATTTAACTGAAATTTAATAATAATTTAATTAAATACATAAATGCAGTTAACTATCCCAATATTTTACATTTATGATTATATAGAAATATTATAATTAATTACGATGGTAGCTAGTACTAATTTAACTATAACACTCAATATAAAGGCCATAGATAAGGTTTGCACCACTAGAGAGAGGAAATGTACAATTAAAGAATAAAAGCTCTCTAATGGTGCCACAAACGCAATTAAAGAACTAGTGAAAATTATTTATTTAAAACGGATTATAATATATTCCGTTTTAAATAAATACAAAAATCAATGGAACTACTAGGTTATGTTTAAGAAAATTTCAGATATCCAATAAAAATGTTTTAACAATGAACTATTTTGTACAAAAGCATTAAAAAACATAATAGCTTATATGATTAATCACCAAGTCATATAAGAACATTGGTGATTAATCACCAAAACACAAGTTGAAGTATTACAATTTAATTATATCTAAATCATTTGGAACAATGATATTTCCTGAAAAAAATTCTCTGCCTTCATCAGTATATAGTTTCTTTCTATTTAATATGTTTTTATCCTCAGTATGATACAAAACTATGTTTTTTACATTTAATTTAGATGCATTTTGGCAAGCATCTTTAACCGTTGCATGATGTTTTTCGTAAGGTTTAAAGATATCTTTTTCTGAATATAAACAAAAGGCTTCATGAAAAAGGTAATCTACATTATTGGCATATTCAAATGATTCTTTATGGTAAGGCTCGTCCCCTAAAAAAGTTAAACTCTTTCCATTTTTAAGAATAGTATTAAATCCAAACTGAAGTTCTTTAGTGCTTCCAATATCAAAAAACTCTATATTCCAATCTAGTATATTTAATTTACACTTATCATAGATCTCATTAAAGAGTATCCTATTCCCAATATATTTTGTAAATCTTTCATCTAAAAGTAAGCTAGCGATTATATTTATAGCATTAATATTATCTTTATGACAATAAATTGTTAGATTACCTTTATATTTTCCATTAGAAATTTGTTGAGCTACAGCTCTAATAATCCATATAACACCAGAAATATGATCGTTATGTTTATGAGATATAAAAACATGGTGTATTTCATTAATACCTATATTTAATTTTTCTAAATTTGAAAGTATAGTGTTTCCGCCACCAGTGTCCACCAAGAAATGCTTTTTTTTATTTGAAAGTGTAAAACAAGTGTTATAACATTTTGTAACCATAGCATTTCCAGTACCTAAAATACTAATTAATTCCATATATTTACCTTCCTCTTTATATTAGATTAATTCTACTATCTAATATCTTATTAAAATTATATTTTAATTATAATTATACATTATTATTGCAGGATGACATATTTTTATTAATATCTTAAACTATTTTTTTATACAAATTCACTTTAATTTTAGATTAAAATTCAAAATTTTAGACAAAGTATTTATGTCTCCTTTAAAAGGAAAACAAGATAATTTATCTTTATTTTCAAAAATCATAAAAAATGGTGGATCATTTTCAGGGAGTATTATGTAGACTTCATTTACAAGGGTGTTTAGCCATTTACCTTGAACTTTAACAGAAGGGTTAAGCGGAATTTTTATTGCGTATCCATCCTCTGTAACAGGATCATTTTTGCCATACATACCATCTATATTTTTTATCCAAGTGGAAACCATGTTATTAATTTGTGTAGTTAACTGAACTACTTTTACTACTTTGGCTTGTTTTGGGTCGAAAATTTCTATATATTTAAATCCCTGAGCATGGATCACTGTTGAAGACATGATTAGAATAAGTAAGAATATTACGACTGGTATTTTTTTAATCACAAAAATCACCTCGATAGTAACATTCCCATAATGAATTAGAGTTATGCCTCAGGTAAGGATGCTTTAAACACCAGATAATAATGTATATTTAATTAGTTACCTATCTAATGCCAATACCACATGAAACAAGTTATATCATCTATGGACAATTTAAGATAAGTCCATGAAACATTGTTCCAAATCCATAAATAAGCATAATTATTTTTTAGTAATATTGGTACTGACCAAAATTCTTTATCGTTATTCAACCAAAAATACGTATATTTATTCATACAGTTATTAATAGTTGATAGGCTAAAAATGTTTGTGCCTGGTATTCTTGTATTACCAACAGCTTTTGCTTTATATATTGACGGAATAAAATCAGGAACTTTCCAATATAATGGTCCTTTCACTGAAGGTGTACTGACATTTGGTTGACAATCACATCTATACATTACTATTCTCCATATTAAGTATTATAGAGTAGTATATGAATGTAAGCTTAGAAATTTACATTAATAATTAAAATATTAATTTACCCCCCTAATGTTTCTATATAAAGCTATAAAATTCATATGTTGAGCTTTTTTAGAATCATATTTTCCAATTTTAAATGCAAATTCTACTGAAGGTCCAATAGCCACTGCCAATAGTAAGGTTCCAATTCCAACAGGGCCTCCCAAAAAGAACCCTATTATCAAAACAGTAATTTCTATAGATCCTCTTATAAGCCAGACTGGTTTATTTAGTTTTTTTACAAGCCCTTCCATTAAACCATCTCTAGGACCAGCGCCAAGTTCAGCTTTTAAATAAAAGTATGTAGCAATTCCCATAATTAAAATAGCTGATGTGAGCATTAGTATTTTGCCTATCAAGCTTCCGGGTGTTTTTAATATTTCAGTATTATTAATTAAATCAATAAAAAAACCAATAAATATCATATTAAATACGCTTCCAATTCCAGGGATTATTCCTAAAGAAATTGAAAATATTATTATACAAAATCCTACGACCTGGCTTGCTTGTCCAAAAGAAAGAAAGGAATGATTAACGATACCCATATGAAAAACATCCCATGGGCTCATTCCAAGGTTTGAATAAAGTGCTAAGAGTATTGCCACAGCAAATAAAAAAAACCCAAAAAATAAAGTAGGCATTTTATATAATAACTTTAGCCATATGTTTTTGTCATTTTCCATTATTTATTTCACCATCTCTTTCCATTCTACCTTACATCTTAAAAGTAGAATGATGCATGTATAGATTTATATTATTGCGATAATTCCCATCTCCATTTGTTATTATAATGCATTGTGGACTGTACGGATATATATAATATTTTTAAATTAGCATTTTTAAAGAAGTAGTTTATTTTAGCATAAGTAAATTATGTTAAGGGCATTATAATATAAAATAATTAGTAAAGGAGATGTTTTTTATGAGTCAAAATAAAACCATAGCTGAAAACAATCAAAATATTATACCTAATGGTGATAGTAGTCTGAGTAAAAATATGACCATAAAAGAAAAAGATCAAAGCCTTATTGCTAATAGTTTAAATAGTAAAAATGCTAAAAACGGATATGAAGTTAATGGAAATGCTGGCATACAAGCTGCTAAGCAAGGAACTAGAAACAAAAGATAGATTAAAGAGTAGTTTGATGCTACATTCTACCCATATGAACTTAAAAGCCATTCAAGATATAATTAACATTATATCTTGAATGGCTTTTTATATTTTTAACTTAATTTAATGTGTAAATTCATAGCTCTCTTTAATAAGTGACGCTATAGCATTATTTAACAAAAAAAAATTTGCGAAAAATATTGACAAAATTTTTTTTGCCAAGTAATATAGTATGTATAAGGAATTTAAGGAGCTGATAACTATGAAAATTACCACAGGGCAAGCTGCACGAGGAGAAAACTTTTTCAAAAGACCTATTTTAATAAATAAATTATGGCGAAAAATTGACTCATCCAGTAGTATTATAATTTCAGCTCCAAGAAGAGTTGGAAAGACATCTCTGATGCGGTATATAGAAGATAATGCAAAAGGTAATTACTATGTAGTTTATGTAATTACTGAGTCAGTATATAATGAAAATAAATATTATAGGGAAATTGTTAAGGCTATTTTGAATTGTGATTCAATAAAGAAAAGAGACAAAGTAATAAATTCAATAAAGGATGTAGCTAAAAACATTTTTAAAAGTATAGATGAGGTAGGAATAGACACAGTGAAGTTTAGCAGAAATATCGAATTTAACTATTATGAAAAGTTTATAGAAATTATGAGAACTATAGATTTAGAAGGACATAAATTAATTATAATGATAGATGAATTTGCTCAAACAATAGAAAATATTAAGCAAGAAGAAGGCACCTTGCATGCAGTTCACCTTCTTCAAAGTAATAGATCATTAAGACAGAATAGTGATATTAACAGTAAATTTCAATTCATATATACAGGTTCTATAAGCCTTGAGGGGATTGCAAGACGAATGGATGCTTCCAAGTTTATAAATGATTTGGATATATTAAAAGTCACTCCACTAAGTGATGCAGAAGGAAAAAGTCTTGTATATGAACTACTTAAAGGGCTAGATTTTACTATGGATGGGGAGACTATAGATTATTTACTTAATGAAATTAAGTGGTTAATTCCTTTTTATATTCAACTTGCCATGGATAAAATTCAAGATATTTATGATGAAGAAAATTTGACCCATATATATAATAAATCAGTTGATATAGCAATTAAACGTATGATAGAAGAAAACAATAAATTTAGTAGTTGGCATGAGAGGCTTAAAGTGTACAAAAATAATGACTATAAGTTCATTATGGAAGTATTAAACATAATAGCTATAAAGGAAACTAAGAACATAACCTACAATGAAATATATGATTTAGCTGTGAAATATAATCTTGAAGAAACATATAAAGAGCTCTTAAATACGCTTATAGATGATGGATATATAAATAAGGATGAAGGGAAAAAGATATATACGTTTACTTCTCCTATATTAAGAATATGGTGGTGTAAAAAAATTGCAAACTAGTTTAAGTCTTTATAATCCTGATAATTTAACAGAGCAAGAATTAGTGGATAGATTTGTAATAAGAAAAAAGGAATTTGAAAAAATTTTTAAAGATATAAAAAGCTCTGAGATGAAATACCCAGAGCAGCATTATATTATAGAAGCTCAAAGAGGTTATGGTAAAACAACCTTGCTGAAAAGAATATACTTTGAAATAAAAAGAGATAAGCAGTTAAAAACAAGGCTCATACCCATTATATTACCAGAGGAGCAATATAATATACGTAAACTATTTAAACTTTGGGAGGTAGTGGCACAGCATCTTGAGGGGGAAAGTGATGAGTTTATTGGGCTTTATGATGAAATGAATAAATATTCACATAAAGATGATTATGAGGACATATGCTTTGAAATCCTTGAAAAAAAACTTAAAGAAAAAAATAAAAAGTTAATACTATTAATAGATAATATAGAAGATATTTTAAAGAAGTTTAAAATTTATGAGCAGCAAAAGCTTAGAGAAATTCTTTTGACTTCTGCTGAAATTAGAGTAATAGGAGCATCTTCAGAGGTTTTAGGATTTACTGTGGATTATAATAAACCGTTCTATGACTTCTTCAAGCAAATAAAACTAAAAGGTTTAAATGAAGAAGAAACTAGGGAATTCCTTGAAAAATTAGGTGAAATTTCTGAAAACAACAAAATAAATAAGATACTTACAAGCAATAATGGAAAAATAGAGGCATTAAGAAGATTAACCAATGGTGTGCCAAGAATCATCATATTAATTTTTGATATTTTTATGGAAGACGGTTACAGATCTACCTTTAAAGAACTAGAAACGTTAATAGATAGAGTAACACCACTTTATAAATGCAAAATGGATAATTTATCTCCAGTGCAGCAGGAAATTGTCGATATTATAGCGTTAAGCTGGGAGGCAATAACTACAAAAGAAATATCTAAAAAAATAAGAATGCAAAGCAAAGAAGTATCAGCACAACTAAATTTGCTAGAAAAAAATCAAATAATAAATAAAATACCTGTAAATGAGAAAAATTATATGTACCAAATCAAAGAACCATTTTTTAACATATGGTATTTAATGAGGTTTGGAGGAGAAAAAGAAAAAGCCAAGGTGCAGGGGATTGTATCTTTTCTTGAAACCTGGTGCAATAGAAAGCAACTAGAAGAAAAAGAGATTAAGTATATGGATAAATTAAAAGCAAAAGAATTGTATGAATATAGTTTAGATGAATATGAACAAGTTAATTTATTTTTCAAATTTGCTAGTAATACAGATGAATATAATAAGTCGATAAATGAATATTTCATATTCCTAATGGCTAAAAAACAATACAATTATCTACTTAAACTCTTTAATGAAAGTGAGTTTAATTTGAAGGATAAATTTAAACCTATTTATTATTCGTTAATGTACTTTATGAAAAATCAGAATGAAAAATTTGAAATTGAGTATAGAAAAGTCGGTGAAGAATTAGTGGGAACTGTTGAAGAGATTATTGAAGAAGTTAAAAACGTGGAACAAAGATACAATGTTAATAATTAAAACATGTAAAAGTAAAATGCTTATTTAATAGATCAATAAAAAAGGATGGATAAATCTATACTAATTTATCCATCCTTTTTTATTTTGTTCTTATAATTACATAATAAATTTATTGTCCAACTTCATACTGAACTTTAATAGATTCTAGTTTATCATACGTTGGAGAAGTACTAGTTCCATATTTTGATAAGCTATAATTTGTTGTTAATATTATACACCAATCATCATAAGCTGATGCCTGTATAAGTTGTTTTCTTAAACTTTTACAATTTACTATTACATTACTTCGTATTATTCCCAAAGTAACAGCTTCTGGTGCTGTCTTTTTTATAGCATTAGAAATTGATGAAATAGTGTTATTAGTTAGTATAACGGCATGATTGTTTTTAATTGCATCAATTCCACCTATGATTTTGAATTGTTCTTCGAAATAGGTTTTAGGTAAATAAGTATAAACTACTCGATTATCTGTTGAATTTGACAAATTTTGTGTTTCAACATTTGAATTTATGTTAGGAGTAGCCGCAAATGTTAGATTTGTAAAAACTGTTGTTAAAACAAATACGAGTGTAACTATTGATAAAGTTAATCTTTTCGTTAGTTCGTTTTTCATTATTTAAGCCTCCTTGAATTTATTTGTTTCTAACATCAATTTACCACTTTTTGCTTTGTTTGTAAATGTTAAAAGGGGTAGTAAGTAATCACATTGGCTAAATCATTAACTTTATACACCTACTTGACATTACAAAGTAGTGGGTGTAAAATTTATACTATTAAGTAATACAAAGTAGGTGATGGTTTGACTAATACAACTCAAATATTGAAGGGTTTACTTGAAGGATGTATTTTAAAAATTGTAAGTAAACATGAAACTTATGGTTATGAAATATGTGAAAGGCTTACTGTGTATGGATTTAGAGAGATTTCTGAAGGAAGTGTCTATCCTATACTTATAAGACTTGAAAAGAAAAAATTACTTTACTCTGATTTGATAAAGTCTCCTTTAGGGCCCATGAGAAAATATTACTATCTAACAGAAGACGGGAATTATGAATTAGAAAATTTTATAGCATCATGGAATCAAATTAAAAATAACATTGATAATGTATTGGAGGAATAGCAATGCTTATAGAATTGAGACTTAAGCAAATCAGATTAAAACAACAGAAAAAATTAAATGAGAGTAATTTGTATTTATATAAATGTGTAACATCATATATACAAGGCAGTACCTTAAAGGGAAGTGAAAAGGAAGAAATTCTCCAGCAGTGGCATAGAAATTTTTAAATATACTATAACATTATCATCAGGAAATCCTTCCATAATCCTAATACTTCTGATAATTGGATCAATTGAAGTTTATAAGAGAATATATAACAAGAGTTAGAGAAGTTCGAACTTTTATTTTTTACAAATGTGATAATTACCTAATATATGTTATAATATTAGAAATAATAAATTAGGAGGGGTGTAAGTTGAATTATGACTTAGTAAATTTAATTCAGTTAATGTTTTTAGTGATAGGATTTGCAGGCATAATATCTTACACTGTGTACTCCTATAAAAATTTTAAAAATAGGGCCAAGGAGAAGATTACAAGAAATATTTTAACTGTGTGGCTTAGTTTTATAAAGAAACTACGTCCAGAGGATTGTATAGTTTATGAAAAATATGGTATATGGATATATTTAGTACGATTTAAAATTGAAATGATGTTTTAGCCAAAAATTATTCCAAGGAGGATTAATATGAGCATCATTTTCAATTTTTTAAGTGGTTTATTAAATTCAATTTTCACTTTTACTGGTGATTGGGGACTGGCAATAGTTTTGCTTACCATAGGTGTGAGATTAGCACTATCACCAATGTCTTTTAAACAAAAGAAATCATTGCAACATCAGCAGAAATTGGCTATAAAAATGCAAGAAATTAAGGAAAAATATAAAGATGATAAAGATAAACTTGAAATAGAAGTTAAAAAACAATCGGTTCAAAGCGCAAAAAGCATGATGGGATGTTTAGTAACGCTATTACAACTACCTATATTAATGACTATGTGGAGTGTATTTAATAAGATTCCTGTAAGTGTGGGAACATATCTTATACCATGGGTAGCTAGTATTAAGGTCTCAGATAGTTATTTTATAATTCCATTGATATATGTGATTGTATCCTTAGCTCCAAGCTTGCTTTCATATGTGACCTTTTTAAAAATTGAAGGCCAGGCTACAATTAGTAAGAGTAATATTATAGTAATGGCTGTAGTTGGTTTATTTGTTGCTAAAGCAGCTCCAATTGCAGTGGGTATATATTTAATAACCACAAGTGTATTTAACTTCTTAGAAGAGCTTGTTTTTAGAATATATATGAGAAATGTAAAAACTGAAAATTAATAAATATTAGAATGAAAATCCTGTTAACTTTAGAAGTTAACAGGATTTTTATCATATTTCAGTTAAAATAAAAGGATTTATAAACACTATAGTTTTTCTTTACCTACCCATTTTCTTAATACTTCTGGAACAATAATGCTTCCATCCGCTTGCTGCATTTGTTCTACAATTGCGGGAAGTAATCTACTTGTAGCAAGGCCAGAGGCATTTAATGTATGAACGTACTCAGTCTTTTTACTTCCATTTCTTTTAAATCTAATCATTCCACGTCGTGCTTGATAATCACGAGCATTTGATGCTGAACTTACTTCTTTATATTCATTCATGCTGGGAATCCATACTTCAATATCATAAGTTTTTGCCATAGATGCACTGCAATCTTTTGCAGCTAATTTACTCACACGATAATGAAGTCCTAATCCTTGAACAAGTCTTTCTGCCTTACCCAAAAGTTCATCAAAGGCAGCATCTGAGTCTTCTGGCGTAGTATATTGAAACATCTCCACTTTATTAAATTGATGTCCTCTAATCATTCCTCTTTCGGATGTTCTATAACTGCCTGCTTCCACCCTATAACAAGGGGTATATGAAAAATATTTTTTTGGCAACTCTTCTTCCTTTAGGATCTCATCTCGATGCAAATTAATTAATGCAGTTTCAGCTGTTGGAAGTAGAAACTGGATATTTTCTTTATTTTTATTATCAGTAACCTTAAAAACTTCATCCTGGAATTTAGGGAATTGACCCGCGGTTAAACCACATTGGTATTCTAAAATATGTGGAGGTAGAATAAATTCATAACCATCTTTTATGTGCTGCTCTATAAAGTAATTAAGAAGAGCCCATTCAAGAAGAGCACCATCACCTTTGTAAATCCAAAAACCATTTCCTGCAAGCTTTACTCCTCGTTCATAGTCTATTAAATTATGTGTTGTTACAAGCTCCACATGATCCTTAGGAATAAATTTAAAATCGGGTTTTTGACCCCACTCTCTTATAACCTTATTATTTTCCTTTCCTCCAGCTACTACATCATCATCTGGTAAATTGGGTAAGGCTTGTAAGAAGGTATTTATTTTTTCACCAAGGGGATTCAATCTGTCTTCAAAAATCTTTATAGTACTTGAGACTTCTTTCATTTGCAAATAATAACTTTCAATATTTTCACCTTTTCTTTTAAGTTCCGGAATTTCTTTAGAGACTAGATTTTTTTTATTTTTCAAGACATCAATGTCAAATATTAATTTTCTTCGTTCCTCATCCCATTGGAGAAGCTCAGTAAAATCAATTTTATCCATGCGCTTAGAAAGTGCCTCTTCAACCTTTTTAGTATTTTCTCTGATTAAATTTAAATCTAACATAATACAAAACCTCCTAATCTTTTTATGAAATTGTTAATGGGTTAGAAATTTTAAAAAAACAAAAAACTCTCGTCTCTATAAAAATATAGAGACGAGAGTTAAACTCCCGCGGTACCACTCAATTTGTCATATTTACATATGACCACTTTATGTGAAATAAAGGACACAAACCTTTTAAATTTTAGCCTATTGCTATGGAAGTGGAGGAATTATATAACACACTGATTTTCACCAAACACCAGCTCTCTTAAGTATTATGATAATCTTAATTTCCATAATTGCTATTATATTAACATATCTTTAATGTACGAAATTATTGTTTACAGTATAGTATCATTAAATGTAAATAAAGTAAACATTATTTATTTGTTATAAATCAGTATTTTCCCTATCATTAGTAAAAAGTATTCCCCAAATAAGAATTGGTAAAAATCCAAGAGCTAAATACAAGGTACCATATATATTTCCTAAGATACTAAAAACTGCCCATATACCAAAAAGAAACATTGTATAACTCATTTTGTAGACATGAAAATTGCGACTTATAATTTTTAGAAATTTATTTTTTTTCATTAAAAACACCTTCCAATCTATTTATTTTTTAGATTTGCTAATAGTAATAAATGATTTGGGTTTAAAACTCCTTATTATTATAAATGTGTATGGAGATCATTAGGGAAATTAAAAAGAAAATAGAGCCTGTTATTAAAGCTAAAGAATTTTGTGTAAAACTAGAAGTAGTATTTATAAAATAATTAAATTTCTGCACAAAAATATTATTTGGACTTTCATTAGCATATTGAATAGCTAACGATGGTAATAGAACAATAAGCATAAGCAGCATAGTATCAAATAGTTTCGTCTTTATAAATCCAAATTTGAAATACACAGGGAAAAATAAAGAGGCAAATATAAATACAATTGTTAAAACAAAAATAATATCCAATAATGAAATTGATCTAGTAAACATTGGAAGCCGAGTAGCTTTTCCTATAAAGCCAATAAATATAGAATATACAAAGCCTATAAAAGCATAAACCAAGGTTGATATATATTTTGATATAACAATATCGGATCTTTTAAGTGGTAAACTATTTAATACAAGTTCACTTTTGTTTTTTTCATCAAAGCTTGCCGCAAAGGTTGTGAACATATAGGTAATTGCCACAGGAGACAACACATATAAACTAAAATCACTCTGCCCCATGAGAAAAAAAGCAAATGGTGCAAAAATAGTATAAAGAAATGTATACAACAAGGTTTTTTTCTGAATAGCTATGTCCTTTACAATTAAATTAAACATTAAACAATCCCCCTAACTGTATACACCATAATATCTTCAAGCGATGCTTTTTCAATAATGCCTTTACCTTTAAATATTTTCCTTGCTTTAATAATATCCTTTGTTAAAGCCTCAAATCCAAAATTAGTTTCTTTTATACTTACGAATTCGCGCCTAGTATCATTGTCTAAAAGGTCTTTACTTCCCTTAACTATTCCGTAATGTTCAACAATTTCGTCTTTAGTTTTGGAAAAAACTAATTTACCTTTATTGATGAACGTAATATAATCTGCTATCTTTTCAAGGTCAGTAGTTATGTGAGTTGAGAAAAATATACTTACATTCTCATCTTGAATTATATTGTATAAAATATCTAATAATTCACTTCTGAATACTGGATCGAGTCCTGAGGTGGGTTCATCCATTATAATTAGTTCTGCATTATGAGAAAGAGCAAATGCTAGAGAAAGTTTCATTTTCATTCCTTTTGATAGAGTTTTAATTTTATTCTTTTTAGAGAGTTCAAATTCTTTTACATATTTTTCGAATAAGGTGTCATTCCAGCCTTTATAAAAAGGGCGGAGGATATTTTTCATTTCTATAATATTCAATTCTTCATAGAAATAATTTTCATCATAAACAAAACCAATTTTTTGTTTAATTTCTTTATCATGTTTTGAATTGTCAAGTCCAAAAACATTTATGTTTCCACTATTTTTTTTAATAAGATTCATTATAAGTTTTATGGTTGTGCTCTTGCCTGAACCATTTGGGCCTATAAATCCCATTACAGAACCTCTTTCAACATTAAAAGTTAGATTATCTAAAGTAAAATCTTTATAGGACTTTTTTAGATTTTTTATTTTTAAAATATTATCCATGGTTATTCCTCCTCAATTAGTTCGGTAAAATATAATAACGGTTTTAAATTTGATTTAATATTAATTTTCTTCGGTATATAGGTATTAAATTACTTCAATATATAAAAGTTCTAGCATACCTTGTAATTCTTCTAAACTTAAATTTAAAAGTTTGCTCTCAGTTACGACCTCATTTAGCGTTTCTTCTATATTTTTTAATCGTTTTTCTCTTATTAGGTCTTTGTTTTGACCTGAAACATAGGAACCTTTTCCAGGAACAGTTTCTATAAAACCTTCTCTTTCAAGCTCCTCATAAGCTCTTTTAGTTGTTATAACACTTATCTGAAGCTCTTTTGCTAAACTTCTTATAGAAGGCAAAACATCTCCCTGCGTGATTTCCTCTTTCATAATGGAAGTTTTAATTTGAGTTACTATTTGCTCATAAATCGGATTCTGTGATGAATTAGAAATTATTATATTCATATTTAACTCCTTCGTGCATATCGTATATATACTATATATACAGTATATGCGAATTAGAATTTAATGTCAACAAAATTGAGGAACGAAATAAATCAACAATAATGTTGAATTTTAATGTTTTTAAAATTAATGAATATAAGAAAAAATCCTACTAACTAAATTAGTTAGCAGGAGAGGATTAACTACATTTCTTTTTAGTTCTTAAATAGTAACCTAAAGATTTTATAATAACGCTTGCGAATTCAACTATGGCCAATGAAAATATTATTAATGTTGGCCAGGATATTGGAAAACCTTCGAAATACATTTTTATGTTTGACTTGATTATGAATTGATAAATTATAAGGAAGGGCATAAATAAAATGCAATAAAATATACATTGATTTCTTGCTTGTTTAAGTATATGACTACTATCTGAATATAAAGCTGGCTTTTCATCAGAATACTCTTTTTCCCATAATGTATGTTTTATAAACTTTGAAGAAGTTGTAAATACCATTTCCCACCCGTTAGACTTATGAATTTCAAAATAGCTGTCGGGTACATTAATTTGAAAATCTAAAGAATATTTAACATTTCTTGGTTCACCCATCGAAAAGTGAAAAATGTTACCATTTCCGCTCATTTTATACAGGTTATAACCCTTAATTCCCATTCTCTCAAGCCATTCTTCTGTTTTATCAGGAGAATAGAACCAACCTAGTTTAATTTTCTTAATAGCTTTTCCATCTTCACGTAATTTTCTCTCTGATTTATAATCTAGAATTGTGTCTATAGGTAATCTAGAACCTAAATTCAAATCTAAACCATCCTTGCTGCGAAGTTTTTTATCTGATTTATTAAACTTTATCATAATGTAAACTAATAATATTAAAAGTAACAATATTATTAGAATTGATAATTTTGCTTCTGGCATATAGGTATTATTTAAAGAAACATTATTAAAATTAAAAAGTAGCTCCGCAAGAAAAAACATTGGCATAAGTGACATCACAAACCACATTGCTAATAGCGATCCTATAGAGTATTTTATAATACGACTTCTATTTAATAGACTTTCCCTTGAAGGGTGTATTTTTATTTGAGATTCGTCATTTTTATTTGCGAGTATACTCCATTTTCCTTTTGAATAAACACTATACCATCCATTTGTAAGTAACGATTGTGAAGTAGCATTACTCGCTGTTTTATGGCGACAAATTCTATAATGTATTTTGTCTATTTCACCTTTTTCGAAAACAAATACTTTAGTTATAGCTTCAATTTTTTTTAAGTAATATCCTTTAGTGGACATATCTTGTAACCAATTTTCGGTTTCTATAATATCAAGGCTCCAAAATGGTCTAAATACACCCTTACTCATAAAATTCCCCCTCAAATCTCAGCGCATTTTCATAAATTTCTTTTATTCTCTCTATTTCAGCGAGGATAAGTTTTTTACCTATTTCAGTTATTTCATAGACCGTACGTCTTTTTTCGTCAGAAAAAATTGAAATTACGCCCTTATTTTGCAGCTTTGTAAGGGTTCCATAAACTGTTCCTGAACCTAATTTAATTCTACCCTTTGTTATGTCTTCAACATGTTGTATTATTGCGTAACCATGTCTAGGTGACCCTAAGGATAACAAAATATAATAAGCGGTCTCAGTCATAGGCAAGAAGGTTTTAAATACTTTGTCCATATAATTCCTCCATATTTATATTAAGTCTAACTATGATATGTCACGACGTGACATAATATAATTAAACTATAGCATATCAAAATATGATTGTAAAATAATTATTGACAATTTGATAATATTTATATACAATATGCTTAGTGTACATGGTGTGTATGATGTGTATTAAACACATTAACAGTTGTAAACAAAGAGAGGGAGTCTCAATGAAAATTATTATTGCAAATGTATCTGATCAGCCGTTGTATCAACAAATAAAAGAGCAAATTAAGGATGCAATATTTCGTAATGAATTAAAAGAGGGTGAAATTCTTCCATCAATTAGGGCCCTTGCAAATGATCTACGTGTAAGTGTTCTTACTACTAGAAGAGTATATGATGAACTTCAATTAGAAGGTTTTATTATAACTAAAGCAGGAAAGGGATCATTTGTAGCGTCAGAAAACCTTGAGCTTTTGCAGGAGTCAAAAAGGCATATGGTGGAAGTAAAGCTTTCAGATGTTTGGAAAACAGCAAGAACTCTTAAAATCTCAAAAAGTGAATTATATTCTATGATGGATTTATTATTTGAAGAGGAGGATGAGGAATGAATAATATCTTAGAAGTGAATGGATTAAAAAAAGACTTTGGTGATTTTTGCCTTGATAATGTTAGTTTTTCGTTGCAAGAAGGCTGTATTACTGGTTTTATTGGCATTAATGGTGCTGGAAAAACCACAACTATTAAATCAATCCTTGGACTTGTTCTAAAGGATGCTGGTAGTATTAAGTTATTTGGCAAGGAAATTGATAAAAATGAAAGGGAAATGAAAAATCATATAGGGGTCGTATTGGATGAGGGTTATTTTTATGAAGAGATGACAATGAGTGAAATGAAAGGAATTATTGCTGCTTCATATTCAAATTGGGATGAAGTAGTTTTCAAAAAATATATAAATCGTTTTAAGTTGAAATTGAAACAAAAAATTTCTACTTTGTCTAAAGGTATGAGAATGAAATACTCTATTGCTTTGGCACTTTCCCATCATGCTGACTTGTTAATTATGGATGAGCCTACAAGTGGACTTGACCCCTTAGTGCGAAATGAACTTATGGATATATTATTAGAGTTTATGAGGGAAAAGGGCAAAAGTGTGTTTTTCTCCACTCATATTACCTCTGACCTTGATAAAGTAGCTGATGTATTGCTTTTAATTGATAATGGCAAAATCGTGTTTAATGAAGAAAAAGACATGTTATTAGACACACATGGATTGGTCAAGGGTGATAAGACTCTTATTAATGAACAAACAAGAAAATTATTTTTAACACTTCATGAAACGGAATATAGCTTTGAAGGTGTGACAAATAAAAAAAGTGCTGTACGTGCGCAGATGATGGGTGTAGTAATTGAAAGACCAACTATTGAAGATATTATGCTTACCTATATAGGAGGTAATGAAGATGTTGTTTAATCTTGTACGGAAAGATTTTATATTGATTAAAAAGTATTGGGTAGTTTTGATTATTACTGCAATTGGGGGTCCTATTTTTGTGACTGCTAGTGTGAAACTTGGTAGTGCGGGTTTCTTGGGCTTTTTCATTGCTGCACTTTACAATGAACATTTTTTATTTGCTACGGTGTCAGTGGCAGAGGAAAAATATAAAGGGTCTGCATTACTTTGTGCAACTCCTTATACACGAAAGGCATTAGTAAAAGCAAAGTATATATCTATTTTGGTGATTTTTATTTGTACCTATATTGTATACACATTTACGGCGTTTGTTGTTCCTATGGGTATCGAGCAATTGAATATATTTACTTTCGGATTGTCACTTTTAATTATTACTATATTTTGGGGGTTCATCATACCAGCCCAATATCAGTTTGGTTATGAAAAAACAAAATATATATCAGTATTCATTATTTTTATATCCATTGCTGTAGTTCCTAATATATTAAAGTGGTTAAATTCTAAAGATATTAGCCTACAAATTTCGATTCCACAGGTAATTCAAAATTTGGTTCCTTATTTTCTTGCGTTGCTCATTGGGTTTATCTCTATGAGTATATCTATCCATATTTATTCAAAGAAGGATCTATAATGAAACCAATTATATTTAATTAAAAAGATTAGCTAATGATGGATACACTAAGCTAATCCTTTTAATAGTTCTATAGAGAATATAAACTAATTAGAAAATATTTGACATTTATGTTCTTACTATGTATTATTGTATTAAGTTATTAATACAATAATACATAGTAAGTAGAGGTGATGCTATTGAAATTTGAATTTAACCCCAATATACCAATTTACCTTCAGATTATCGAAGAAATTAAAAGGCAAATTGTTTCTGGAGAAATGGATCCCGGGAGTAAGGTAGATAGCGTGCGGGAGCTGGCAAAAAACATGGGTGTTAACCCAAACACGATGCAAAGAGCATTTGTAGAGCTTGAACGTGAGAAGCTTATTTACACTGAGCGAACCTCAGGTAGATTTATAACTACAGATAGTGATTTAATTGAGAAAATAAAATCAGAATCAGTACGACGAAAAATTTCGGATTTTGTTGACCTAATGACTAAATCTGGTTTTCATAAATCGGATATATTAAGACTGCTTGAAGAGTTTATGGAGGAGAGTGAATATGAGTAATTTGGTTGAAATCACTAATCTAACAAAGAAATATGAAGGCAAATTGGTACTTGAAGATATTTCGTTCACAATTCCAAATGGCAGAATAATTGGTCTTCTTGGGGCAAATGGAGCGGGTAAAACTACAATAATGAAAATTATAACTGGGGTTATGAGTGATTACACGGGGAAGGTTTTAATCGACAACCATAGCCCTGGGAAATATACAAAATTAATTACGTCATATTTGCCAGACAAAACTTATTTAAGTTCATGGATGAAGGTTAAGGATACAGTGGATTTATTTACAGATTTCTACAATGATTTTGATAAAAATAAGGCAATGGAACTTTTAAAGTTACTTAATATAGATATTAATCAAAATGTTACGAAACTTTCAAAGGGCACCTATGAAAAGGTTCAACTAGTTATTGTAATGTCTCGAAGGGCAAAGCTTTATGTACTTGATGAACCATTAGGGGGGGTAGATCCGGCTAGTCGCGATACAATAATTGATACCATACTTACTAATTATAACGAAAAAAGTTCAGTGCTTCTATCCACTCAACTTATTCAAGATGTTGAACGCGCTTTTGATGGTGTTATTATTCTTAAAAATAATAAGATTTTAGTTAATGATGAAGTGGACAATGTCAGGGCTAAATTTGGGAAATCCATAGATGAATATTGTAGGGAGGTTTTTAAATGCTGCTGAAGCTTTTGAAGTATGAAATTAAGTCAAGTTATGGTAAATTCATTGTGGCATTTTCTGTTTATATCTTAGTTGCAGCTGTTTTGATGATGTTTTTTAGAGATTACGAAACTGTCACTACATCCTCATTGGCTTTTGGAATGGTAGCTTTAACTGTAATAACATTTCTTACAATATTTAGGCGATATAATTCAAATCTATATGGTGGGGAAGGATATCTTATGTTCACGCTTCCTATAGATGGTAAAGTAATTTTGGCTTCAAAGCTTATTTCTGCCCTTATTTGGACGGTCGGAGTGGCATTAATTATAGTTCCGTCAAGTACAATTCTAATTTTAAATTATGGTAACTCAAGTTATATCAATGACTCGTATAACTTTTTCCAAATAAATAAGACATATACAATAATGTTTGGAATGGAGTACTTGTTAAATATATTTCTTACTGTATTAATAATATATTTTTCGATTTCTATTTCAAAACTACCTATTTGGAAAAGATTTAGTGTACTCGCTGGCTTTGTAATATATTTTGTTATAGATATTTTGAGCTCTATTCCTGCATTTATATTTAAAAATGTAGCAATTGAAGCGAAAACTACAGCAGGGTTTAATGTTTTAGTAAAAGACAATTCAATCTATAACGTATCAATGGTGTGTTTATTTGATTTGTTTACATTTATTATATTGTTTTTTGCAACCTCATATTTGCTTGATAATAAGACAAGTTTAAAATAAAATATTTTATAAAAATCAAAACAATAATTTTAGGGGGTATATTATGAATAATGAAGTATTAAAAGTTGAAAAATTAAAAAAAATTATCGGTAAGCGTACAATCGTTTCAGATATTTCCATTGAACTTAAAAAAGGAGAAATATTCGGGTTTTTGGGACCTAATGGAGCTGGGAAATCCACTACTATTAAGATGATTGTTGGATTATCGAAAATTACTGAGGGAAATATCTATGTAGGAGGATGCTCAGTAAAAGAGGATTTTAAAGGAGCAATGCGTAATATTGGGTGCATAGTTGAAAATCCAGATATGTATAAATATATGTCTGGTCTTGATAATCTAAAAATCTTTGCGAAAATATACAAAGGTGTAGATGAGGCACGAATCAATGAAGTAGTAAAAATTGTAGATCTTGAGAGGGCAATAAAGGATAAGGTAAAAACTTACTCTCTAGGTATGAAGCAACGCCTTGGAATTGCACAGGCATTACTGCACAGCCCTAAAATTCTTATACTTGATGAGCCTACAAATGGTCTTGATCCAGCAGGAATTAAGGACATGCGTGAGTTACTTCGAAAGCTTTCATCAGAAACTGGTCTTACAGTGCTTGTATCTAGTCATATTTTAGGTGAAATGCAGCAGATGTGCGACCGTGTTGGTATAATTCACAAAGGGAGAATTATAACGATAAAATCCGTTGATGAACTTCTTAATATGACACAAAAGGGTGATAGAACAGTTCTTGTATTAGAATCTGATAATAATGAAAAGGCGAATTCACTTCTAACAAGTATGAATGTTAATAACAGTATATTGGGTGATGGAGTTCATATTGAAACAACCAAGGATCGTGTTCCTGAGATAATTAAAACATTAACCCTTGAAGGTATAGGCATTTTTGGTATGGATAGACAAGAGACTCAATCGCTTGAGGATGTATTTATGAAGCTTACAGGGGAGGAAAAATAATATGGGTAATTTTTTTACACTTGTTTCAATAGAGAATACAAAACTTTGGAAAAGACTTTCTACAAAAATAATGTTATTAATAATCATTGTAATTATAATAGCAGCAACGAGTATTGTGAAATATTACAATGTATCTCACAATGTTTCAAACACCACAAAAATTTCTGAAAATTGGAAACAAGAATTACAACAAGGTGTTGTTATGCAAAAAACACAGTTAAAACAACTCCAAGATGGAACAGATAAAATGTCAAAATTCATGATAGGATCAACGAAAATGAGTATCGCTGAAAGTGAATACAGAATTAATAACAATATCAAGCCAGAATCTCAAAGTAGCATTTGGTCAAAAGTCACAAAGTTTGATACACAAGCAAGGTATAGTTTAATTATTGCACTTATGCTAATAATATCATGTTCAGCATTAGTTGCAGGTGAATTTTCAGAGGGTACAATGAAAATGATGATATCACGGCCTTATAAGCGGTCTGAAATTCTTAGTGCAAAACTAATTGCTACAATACTTTATGGTCTTGTGCTTTTGGTAACAACGTTTTTATTAAACTTTATATTAATAGGTATATTTAATGGCTTCAATGGTATGGGTGCTAAGGAAATGCTATGGACGAGTAGCAAAATAATATATATACCGGCCGCATTAAAAACAATTATTATTTTTGGCCTAGATTTTCTTACTGTGCTTGTTTACGTAATATTAGCGTTCGCAATTTCAGCAATATCACGTTCTCGTTCAATTGCAACTGGATTTTCACTATTCTTGCTTTTAGCTGGAAGTGGTATGCTACAAATGTTAGCTATATTTTTCAGCTGGGGTAAATATCTTCCATTTGGCACTTCTGATTTTTCTAGCATTGTTAATACAGGAGCATGTATTGAGGGAACAACCCTTGCGTTTAGTATTGGAATAGCAACCATATATTCTATAATATTCTGCTTTGCAGGTTATTTTGCATTTCAAAAACGGGATATTTAAGTATAAGTATTTTATAACTAAGTGTAGCACAAACAAAATATGTATTTATAACGTTACAATAGCAACTGTTTGCTTATATCAAAGGCAAACAGTTGCTATAATGCTGTACATTCATGCTTTTTTAGGTTAAAGCTGTTTTTCATTCAACCAATCAGTAACATCTTTTATGATTGGACTTTTTATTTCAGCTTGATTTAATTCTCTAATACTATTAATAATACACTCCATTTGAAATTTAATTCCATTTATTTTTTCTGAAATTTTTGTAATGACCTCATAGTCCATGGCATCAGAGTATACTTTTGAATCCGAAATATATCCATCTTTGCACTTTAAGCAAATTTCTATTTCACCCCAGGAAAATCTTTTTTCAAAACTTATATCGAACCTTGGACTCTCGCCATACCTCCACTGCCAGGATGAATATTTATTATATAAGGATTTAATTTCTTCTTCAAATTGATTTAAATCTATTACCGTACCATTTCCACCATATAACGTAATAAATGTCTTCTTTAAATTACTTATTACTTCTTCTAGAGTAATTGAGCTATTTATTTCCTTCAAATTTATTACTCTAGACTGTACGGATTCTATACCTTTGGATTGGATTTTTTCTTTAGAAACCTGAAGATAACCAGCTAATTTTGAAAAATCCGAGTTTATAAGCAATGTCCCATGATGTAGCACTGTATTTTTAGTATTGTAGAAGGCATTACCTGAAAACTTTTTACCATTTACAGTAATGTCATTTCTTCCTGAAAACTCAGCTTCTATACCAATATTTTTCAAAGCTTCAATAATAACCTTTAGCTGCTTTTCTAGGTTATACAGTTTTTTATCCATTACAAAGGTAAAATTCAGATTGCCTAAGTCATGATAAACTGCACCGCCACCAGATAATCGCCTTGCAAGTTTTCCTCCATGCGCCTCTAATTCGCCGCACTTACATTCTTTCCAACAGTTTTGATTCTTTCCTACTACCACAGTATTATCGTTTTGCCACAGATATAATATTATCTCATTTTCTCTAACATGCTTTAGTAAAAATTCTTCTAAAGCTAGATTATACCAAGGGTCAAAAGTTGAAGATGTTATTATGCTAGTAATAATTGCGTTATTATGCAAAATGAATAGCACCTCCCTCTAAAGACAGTGATGCTTCGTGAATTACCTCCGCTGTTGTAGGATGAGCATGTATAGTTTCACTTATAGCTTCTGCAGTTAAGTTATTCTTAATGGCTAGAGTAAGCTCTGCAATTAAATCTGTAGCATGTAGCCCCACAATACCTGCACCAATTAATCTCCCTGTATTTTTATCCCTTATAATTTTAATAAAGCCATCACTCTCTCCATAGGATAGTGCTTTCCCGTTAGCTGAAAATGGGAATCTACCTACTTCTACTTCTATTCCTTGAAGTTTTGCTGCTTTTTCACCTATACCCACCATTGCAATCTCAGGTTCTGTAAAAATTGCAGCAGGAACAGCTGTATAATCCATCTCACAAGGCTTACCCATTATATTGTTTGCTGCTACAACTCCTTGGTGAGAGGCTACATGAGCAAGTAATATAACATTATTTACATCTCCAATTGCATATATATTTGGAACATTAGTTTGCATTTTCGAATTAACCTTAATTCCCCTTTTCTTATCATTTAATTCTATTCCTGCGTTTTCTAGTCCAAGTCCCTCTACATATGGAGTTCTTCCTACAGCTAAAAGAACTTTATTTGCTGTTATATATTTATCTTTACCATCCTGTACAAAGCGAACCATGCATTCATCACTTTCAGTTTCACAAATTTCTTCTACCTTTGCAGTAGTGTACAGCTTAATTCCTTTTTTCGCTGCACTCTTTTTGTTTTCTTCGCATATATCATCATCACAGTTTATAAGACATTGATCGAAGAACTCCACCACTGAAACTTCCGCACCAAAGCTAGCATAAATATAGGCAAACTCCATACCAATAACGCCGCCGCCTACAATTACCAATTTTTTTGGAACTTCCTTAAGACAAAGAGCATCACTACTATCAATTACATTTTTATTTTCAATACCCTTAATAGGAATTACTGCTGATTTAGAGCCTGTAGCAATAATAATATTCTTTGTTTTAATAGTAATTTCTTGTGTACTACTTTTCACTAATACGCTTTCATTGTTAACGATTTCAGCAACCCCGTTTATAACCTTTATGTTGTTTTTATCCATTAAATACTTAATACCAGCAACCAGCTCTGCAACAACCTTATCTTTTCTATCAATAACCTTTTCCATTCTAACTCCGATATTTTCAGCATAACATCCAAATTCTTCAGCCTTTTTAAGGGTATCAAAAACCTGGGCAGATCTAACTAAAGTTTTAGTAGGGATGCATCCCCAGTTTAAACAAGTTCCACCTAGTTTTCCCTTTTCTATCAATATAACCTTTGCACCTAATTTAGCAGCTTGAATTGCAGCTACATATCCACCAGGACCCCCACCAATTATTGTAATATCACTTTCCATTTGGAGTTTTACTGGCTTAATTATATTTTTAAAGTAGTCAAATGTATTGGGAGTAGTGTTTGGACTTCCAGCTTTAGCCGTTTGCTCTCCATTTATTTGTGCTAATACCTTATCTGCATTAACTGAGTCTCCTTCTTTAACGTTAATACTCTCAATAGTTCCTTGTGCTTTTGAATTAATGGTGCTTGTACCCTTTCCAACTTCTACTTCAAATATCCCTTCATTTATCTTAATTGAGTCTCCAACTTTTTTTAAAATTTTAATTATTTTTGTTTCACCATTTTTATTTGTGGATTTTTCTAACTTAACATCTATATTCATTTGTTTTATCTCCTTTTCAAATAAGAAACAAGGCAGCTAACGCTGCCTTGCTAATTTTACAGCAAAGCTGCTTTATTTAAGTTATTTATTAAAATCGTTTTTGAATTCTTCAATAGCATCCTTAAGCAATGTTACACTATAAGCCATTGAAGGGCCACCACCAAAGGCAACAGAAACCATAGCTGCTTCCCTTATTTCTTCAGATGTTGCACCTGCCTCGAATGCTTTATAAGTATGGAATACTATGCAGTACTCGCAGCGTGTGAAAGTTCCAATAGCTACACTCATTAACTCCTTAGTCTTTGTATCTAATGCACCTGGTTTATATGTTGTACCAAGTAAGTTCATAAATGCGCCTACATTTTCCCCGTTAGTTTCACCTAATGTTCCTAAACCACCCATAAAATCATTTAACATTTCTCTAACATTTTTAGCCATATTATTACCCCCTTAATTACTTGCTATCCTAATAATTAGTATAGCAAGTATTCTAAAGAAAAGCAATAGCTTATGATAATATTTTAACTAATATTTTCCTCGAATTTTTGAAGTACTCTTTTAAATACTTCGATTTCATCTTCTGTAATTCCAATTGAAAAAAATTCACTCATTTTTTGTCCTTCTGATAAAAGACTTTCAATTTTCTCTTTACCTTTTGGGGTAAGTTTAATATATTTAATTCTTCTATCTTCCTTGGTCTGAGTTCTTATAATTAAATCCTCCGATTCCATTCTATCTAAAAGCCTTGCAACAGTAGACTCTTTAATATCCATTCGTTCTCCTAATTCCTTTTGACTCATATCACCGTATTTTAGTAGATAATACATTGCCATCCACTGAACTCTGGTTACACCAAGTGGAATTAATCTTTCATTAAATAGAGCCTCCATTTTTTTAGATGTCTTGTTATTTATAAAACATACACATGATTCAATATCAAACATAATAGCCTCCTACTTTTAAAAAACGTATATTCATTTACTATTATTATATAAGATTTGTTGTTTTTTATCAATTCAATAAAAATAGTTAGAACATTAACTCTTGATAAGGTAGGTATTTTTGGTAGGTATAATATATTTTCTATTATGGTAGTAAATATTTATTTTGGGCATTTATAGTGTTTTGTATGTCTTGATATTTTATTTCAAATTCTGCGTGGTCTCCTGCGGCAACACTAATAGGCACACTGATACCTAAAGAATCATTCGTAAAATAACTAAATGTATCGGACTGATTTACAGTGCCTATATTGTCTAATGAATCAGCATTGTTAAAGTTTTTAATTAGGTCAGCTGTAGTTAATTGTTGCACGCTTTCCTTAGCGGCAGTTTGAAGGGATTTATCTGGGTCAGCTTGCTGAGATTTATAAGTGCCACCCCTAAATTTATTAACAAGGGTTTGGTCAACTTTAACAATGTCCGTTAGTTTTAGTCTTGTTCCTTTGTTAAGATTTATATTTGTTGTGTATAATAGGTTGTTTGGATGAGCTGCACCTTTAGAATAACCTATACCTGAGTATTGCAGACTTAATAGATTTTCGTTCTTCCATTTAATATCATAATTAATATTTAAAGTTACAACATCAGTAATACCCTTGTAATAGTCTAACACTTTCAGGGCTTCACTTTTTATTATTTCATTAATTGATTTTTGTTTGTTGGTATCACCTAAATTAGTAATTTGAGGATAATTTATAGTTATATTTTTATTAGTATAAACGTTTTTGGATATTTGATAAGCAACGCTACTGGAACTGGCAACATTGCTACTTGTTGATTTTGAAGGTTCTGTACTTGTTGCATTATTTGTAGAGCTAGCTGGAGTAGTTGTTTTTGCTACAGTAGTTGTTTTAGTTTGAGTGGTACTCTCTGTTTCTTTTGTTTTTGAACAACCTACTGTAAAAATACTTATAGAAATTAGTGTTATTAATAAATATTTTTTATTCATTTTTAAATCCCCCGTTTATAGATTGTATCGTTTTGTATATTATAGGTTATTCATAGCTGTTTTTAAAGTGCTTATGTCATTACGTTATAAATAGATGTATAATTTTAGCTAAAATCATACATCTATTTTTTATATCCAATTAACGGTAATAATAGTATAATTAGATAAACATTTTATGTAACACTAGTCTAATATTGCGGGAGGAAATGTACATGATTAAAGAAAAGAAAGTTAGGGCAATTGAGGTAGTTCCACATGATCCTAAATGGAAAGAGGATTATTTGAAAGAAATAGAAAAAATAATGTTAATAATGAATGATGAAATAATTAATATACACCATATTGGTAGCACATCTATTAAAGGTATATATGCAAAACCAGTAATAGATATTTTAATTGGTGTCACTGACATAAGTAATATTGATAAATATAACGGGGAAATGGAGAAGTTAGGATATATATGTAAAGGAGAATATGGTATAGAGGGGCGTAGATTTTTTATGAAAGGTTTATATAATAGAACACATCATGTTCATGTGTTTCAATCAGATAATCCTGAAATATTAAGGCATTTAAATTTTAGAGATTATATGAATCAACATACGAGTGAGGCAAGGAGCTATGGCGACTTAAAAAGGGAACTAGCTATCAAATTTAAATATGATATTGATGGTTATTGTAACGGTAAAGATGATTTTATAAAAGATATTGATAGAAAAGCTGAGGTGTGGGCAAAGACAAAATAATTTTGTAACACAGTTATCAAATTTTATTAGTTTAACATTATATTTAAAGTGTCAATTAAGAAAGGAGAATTGGAATTATGGGAAAAAAGTCAAAAAACTTAATTCATATTGAGGAACATGTATTAATTAATGGTATTAATCAATATCTATTTCATTCTGGCACAAAGTATGATAACCCAGTAATGTTGTTTTTACATGGTGGACCTGGTAGTGTAGAATCACTATTTGCACACGTATTTCAAGAAAAATGGGAAGATATTTTTACAGTAGTTCATTGGGACCAACGTGGCTCAGGAAAAACTCTTACAAAGAATCCAGATAAATATCCTACAATTGATTTGATGATAAAGGATTTGTTTGAAATTATTCAATATCTAAAGAAAAAATATAATAAACAAAAGATAATTATACTTGGTCATTCTTGGGGCAGTGTTTTAGGAAGTACGTTTATAAAGAAATATCCAGAGGAAGTAGCCTATTATATTGGAGTTGGACAAGTTGTTTGTATGCTTGAGAATGAGCGTGTTGGCTACGAAAAGGTTAAGGAATTAATATTACAAGCTAATGACAAGAAATCTATAAAAAAACTTGAGGTTTTAGGTGATTATCCTGGGGACAAATTCGATAATAAATCAATGAAAAAATGTGGGGAGATACGTAGACTTCAAGGTAAATATAACTTAGCTGTTAAGATTGATTTTTCCATATTGAAATATGTATTTAAAAGTCCTATTTTTAAATTATCGGATATCTTTGCAATGATGAAAGGGATTAAATCAAGCGAAAAAGTATTAGACTTTTTAGGAGCCTTTGATTTAAATTCAGAACCAGCAGAATATAAAGTACCAATCTATTATATTTTAGGTGAAAATGACTGGCAAACCCCTTATGTTATTGCTCAAAAATACTTTAACAGAATAAATGCTCCAGTTAAAAACTTCTATTTAATACCTGATGCTGGACATATGACAATGATAGATCAGCCTGACTTATTTTTTGAAACACTATTAGAGATTAATAATAAAGAGAAAAATCGTTAATAAACTTATTTTAATTGTTAGTGAGGTGCTATATATGCCAAAAATCATGCTTAAAAAGATTGTACGTTTTGCTAATAAATCTGAATATAATAATTATAAAAAGATGGTAGATGAAATAAATGGTGTGGAATTTGATTTTTTGAATAAAGAGAAACTTCTATATAAATCAAAGGAACTCAGAAAAAAAGTTTCACAAGGAGTTCTTATTGATAAAATAATTATAGAAGCCTTTGCACTTGTAAAAGAAGCAATTAGAATAGTCTTGGATTTAGAGGCTTATGATGAACAAATAATAGCTGGCATAGCTATGCATAAGGGAAGGCTCATTGAAATGCAGACAGGAGAAGGTAAAACCTTAGCTGCTGTATTTCCTGCATATCTAAATGCACTTTCTGGCCTTGGATGCCACATTCTTACTTTTAATGATTACCTTGCAGCTCGTGATGCAATGTGGATGGGGCCTATATATGAGAGCCTCGGGCTAACGGTAGGGTTTGTGCAGGACAATATGAAAAATGCAGATAAACGTAAGGCTTATTTATGTGATATTACTTATATAACAGCAAAGGTAGCTGGATTTGATTATTTGAGGGATTCAATTTGTTATGAAAAAAGTGAATGCGTTCAGCGCTGTTTTAATTTTGCCATTGTGGATGAAGCAGACTCTATAATAATTGATGAAGCGAGAATACCACTAGTAATTGCAACAGAGGGACGTTATAGCGCTAATACCCTTTTGTCTACCATGAACATTATAAAGAAACTTGTACCAAAAGTACATTATGATAAGGATGAGTTTGAAAGAAATGTGTTCCTAACAAAAGTAGGATTGGCCTTTGTAGAAGAGGAGCTTGGTTGTGATAATTTATACTCAGAGGAAAATCTTAAATTCCTTGACGAAGTACATAATACACTTTATGCAGAGGTTATGCTTAAAAAAGACATAGATTATATTGTACGTGATAACAAAATTGAAATGGTAGATGAATTTACTGGACGAGTAGCTGAAAATAGGCATTGGCCAGATGAAATTCAAGAAGCAATTGAGGCTAAGGAAAATCTTATGAATGGATCCAAGGGCAGAATTATGAATCAGATAACCCTTCAAAGTTTTATTTTGCTTTATAAAAAGATTGCTGGAATGACTGCTACCGCTATGGACTCTGTAGAGGAAATTAGTGAGTTTTATGATCTAGACGTATTTGTAATTCCTCCACATGTACCTTGCAAACGAATAGATTATCCCGATGTAATATTTACTCACAAGGAGGCAAAGTACAAAGCTTTAATTATTGAAATTGTAAGTGTACATGCCACAGGGCAGCCTATTTTAATTGGGAATTCAAGTGTATTAGACTCAGATTACTTGGCGTTAAAATTAAAAGAAAACGGGGTTGAGTGTCAGGTTTTAAATGCTAAAAATGATGAGCTTGAAGCAAGTATTATTAAGCAGGCAGGTGTATTAGGCGCAGTTACTGTTTCAACCAATATGGCTGGACGTGGTGCTGATATAAAATTAGGTGGAATAAAGGGCGAAAGTAGGGACAAGGTTATTGCTTTAGGTGGATTGTACGTTATTGGGACAAATAGATATGAGAGCAAACGTATTGATAAACAACTTAGAGGTAGATCTGGGCGCCAAGGTGATGTTGGGATGTGTAGATTTTTTATAAGTCTTGAAGATGATTTGATTAAAAAATATGGCATTGATAATGTAATACCTTCTTATATTAGGCCCAAGAATCAGGAGGGACCAATTGGTGATGCTAGAATAGCACGTAAGATAAACCAGGTACAGAGGATTATTCAAGGGCAGAATTCCGATTTGCGTAGAGCTTTATGGGAATATTCTTCATTGATAGAAAGACATAGACTTAAGGTATACCATAGACGTTTGGGGATACTTGAGGGCAGTGAACCTTTTAATATATTAGAAAGGGAAAATCAGAAGCTTTATGAAGAATTAAATGTACTATTCCATGAAAACTGCATAAATAAACTTCAAAAACAAGTAGCTTTATATAATATTGACGAGAGTTTTGCAAATTACCTATCTGATATTGCTATAATTCAAAACGGCATGAAACTTAAAGTCTTAGGAGGTAAAAATCCTATAAGAGAGTTTCAAAGGGAAACAAACCAGTGTTTTGAGACTTTGCAACAAGCCATTCAAGAAAATATTTTAATGGATTTTAAAAGTATGGAATTATCAGAGATGGGTCTCTTAAGTTTACAAGGACGGATAAAGCCACCTACCTCTACATGGACTTATCTTGTTAAAGACAACACTGTAATGGACTCACTTATTTTGATGGTAACCGGTAGTTTGGGTGGAGGAAATCTTAATGGTGGAGGGTTTGGAAGAGAACCTTTTATATATGTGATGGAGTTTATTGAAAAAATATCTAAATCTATAAAAAAGAAAACTAATAATAAATGATAAAACATGAATCATTAAGATAAACTATTTACGACACCATTTCAAATAAAATATTACTGTTGCACTTTTTATTTAAACATCATATACTATCATTAGATAGTTAGTTAATCATCTAAATATTAAATAAAGGAGAGATTGTATGTCTGCTTTGAATTTACCTTTTAAGGCTTTAGCTGACCCAACGAGGCGGAAAATTATAATGCTGCTCAAGAAAGAAAACCTTACTCCAGGTGAGATTGCGGAGCATTTTGATATGACAAAACCCAGTATTTCTCATCATTTGAATATGTTAAAACAAGCTGACCTTGTAAGTGATGAAAGAAAGGGACAGAATATTTATTATTCATTAAATACTACTGTATTCCAGGAAGTTATGGGCTGGTTTTTTGATATGACTCATTATAATGAAGGAGATGATCTTAATGACGAAAAAGATTCTTAATGATATAAAAAAAGATTGGCCTATTATCGCTATAATTGCATTAACTTTTATAGTTGGTTTATATTTTTATCCAAGCCTTCCCAACAAGGTTCCAAGCCACTGGAATTTTCAAGGACAAATTAATGGCTATTCAGGAAGGTTTTTTGGAGCATTTGGGCTCCCTTTAATGAATTTAGTTATGTATTTTTTATTTATAATTTTACCGTATATAGATCCTAAACAAGCAAATTATGCGAAATTTCCGTCTGCATATAAAGTAATAAGGTATACACTTCATATATTCTTTGTAGGTATGCAAGCCGTAGTTTTATTAGTTGCATTAGGAAATACTGTGAATGTAGGTATGTTTGTAGGCCTAGGTACATCGATATTACTTGTAGTGATAGGAAATGTCATGGGTAAATTCAAGCATAATTATTTTGTTGGAATAAAGACTCCTTGGACTCTTGCAAATGAAGAAGTGTGGGTTAAAACTCATAGAATGGCTTCACCATTATGGGTAGTGGGAGGTATTCTCTCTGCAATCTTTGCAATCATTGGGAATCAAGTTTTTTTTATAGCTTTAATGATAATAGTAGCTGTAATTTCTATTGTTCCAATAATATATTCTTATGTTATATTCAAAAAACTTAATAAAGTGTAAACAAGTAATGGCTATCATCATTTAAGTAGATACTTGAAGGTGATAGTTTTTATTTTAGTTTTAAACTAAGATAATACTCATATTCTACATTCTTTTATGAAATTTAGAAAAATGTACCATATAAACTATACGAATAAGCAAATATGCCACAACTACAAGTGCAATTATAAGTAAATTAGCTTTCAACAAAACAAATACAATTATAAGAATGCCAAATATTATTTCCATAACATCAAAAGCCTTTGCTTTAGCTTTGTTTTCAATATCAATAGTTCGTTCAGTTGTTTCTTTTTTCTTCATAAAAAAATTATAATGTATACCACTCGTGACTGAGGATGCAGCCATTGCCGCAATAATTAATGGTATAGTTTTCGACGTATACCCACCTACAAAAAACATACCAATAGCGCAGCTAATAAACATTAAAACTACTACCACAAGAAATATAATATTAAATAGACTTAAATCATTTTTAATTTTCATTTTCTCAACACTCCTCAATATAATGAATAAAGCAGCTAAGGCTACCTTATTAAGGTTGCATCATAGCTGCTTTATTTTTTATTTTTTGAAATCAGTTTTGAATTCTTCAACTGCATCCTTAAGTACTGTTACACTATAAGCCAATGAAGGACCACCACCAAAAGTAACAGCAACCATAGCTGCTTCCATTATTTCTTCTGCAGTTGCGCCTGCTTCATATGATTTATAAACATGGAATACTATGCAGTATTCACAGCGAGCGTAGGCTGCGATTCCTACACTGATTAATTCTTTAGCCTTTGTTTCTAATGCACCAGGCTTGTATGTGGTATCAAGTAAATTCATAAAAGCCCCTACATGTTGTCCATTAGTTTTTCCTACGGTTTCTAAACCACCCATAAAATCCTTTAAAATTTGTCTAACATCTTTAGCCATATTATTACCCCCCTGAACTTATTCCTTGCTAATTACTAATATAGCAATTATTCCTAAAAAATGCAATGATAGTTATTAAATAGTCATTCTAAAGCAGAATGGGCGAAAATAAACTTATTAACATACTAGTAGATTAAGGTGGAGGGAGAATTATGAAAGAGGATAACAGTGAGTTTTTACTTGATAATCAAAAACTAAAAAAAGCATACAAAAAATCAAAGATTGGGAGTACCATTAGAACAATTCTAATAGTTATTATATTGGTGATACCACTATATTTAGTTAATATCTTGGTTACTGCTTATATGGGAACTAAGTATTATGCGCAGGTGGAAAAAATGCTGGAGATTACAAAACCTAATACTTACATTAGCAAGGCAAATGATGCTATCAGCTTTTTTGGTGCAAGTGGTCAATATACAGTTTCTAAAAGAATCGGAAGCTATAAGTCTGTAGAGATATATGATCAAAATAGCAGTTATGGATTATTAGCTATTAAACCTAGTCGTGTTTTGTATTCAGATAGTGGTGGACAAAAAGCTGATGAGTGGCCAGTTAATTTTGATAATTCAGGTAATTTAACTATGATAGCCTTTCACCCAGATATTAAGTATAAGGAATATAAAAATGATATAGCCTTACTTTATAAAGTAAGTTCTGACTCATTAATTGAGATGACTTTATCTTTTGATAAAAAGTATAAAATTAATGAAATCTCAGGTATTCTTCCTAAGGCCCAAATATCTGAGCTATTAATCGATGGGTATACAGGCGGGGAAATGGAAGTTTATAAAAAGAAAGCCACAGAGAATGATGGGAAATCCACATATATCCCAGAATTCAATTTTATAGGGTTTAAGGCATCTAATGAGTCTAATTATGTATCTAATGAAGTAGAAGGAAATTACAAGGAGTTTTTAAATAATCTTCAGTTTAAATTTAAAAATATTACTTATAAGAATAAGTTTAGAGATATATATTCTGTGCTAAAGAATAAGGATCAACTAGAAGTAAATAAGTTAGATGTAATAGGGGTAGTGGTTTATGGTAGTCCAGAGCAGTTGCAGCAGTTAAAGGCAAATCCACACATAAAAGCATCAAGTGTCGGTATTATAACTAAGGATATAGTTTTTAAATGATAACAAGAAAATATTTTATGTTGATAAAAAGGGCGTTGTAGATTTTAAAAAACACTACGATACACAAACCAAATAAATCTATCTATTAAATTTGAGATTTTTATTTATTAAAAGGGTGAGAGTATAATGCAGATATCGTAATATACATTGATTTCTGTTGTAACATTTTTGAATCTTTTGTATATGAACTTATTCCACCTATTTTAAATAATCCATTTATTGAACCTGTTGCTGATGAGTACTCTTTCATAAAATTACCATATACAATTGACTTTGCATCATCTACTTTTTCTAGAGCCTTTTGCACTGGATTTAATATTCTTTCTTCAATTATAGAAGGGTTTTCAAGCAAAGCATCCACAATAACATTGCTTGAAAAGTGCTTATCATTATCTGTTTCGTATGTATTACTTGGCTTAGTGTCGTCTAATTTTCCAGAATCAAGTGTTATATTAAGACCCTTAGAGAATATAATACTAGTTTTACCATCAGATCCATTTAGCTGAATTGTCTTATCACCTACTATATTATTTTCTTCATTTTGGTTCATAAGATTTCCTAAATTATTTAATAATTCTCCTACTTGCTTTTGAATTTTCGACTTATCATTTTCACTCAAATCACAATTTGCATATTGCTTTGATAGTTCTTTGAATTGGTTGCCTATATCTTTTATATTGTCTAATCCTACCTCTTTTTCTTGTAAAGTTGACATTCCACTTTCAATTTGTTGTTCTGAATTTTGACTAAGTGTCAATTGATTATTCATATTTCTTATTTTCTGTTTCATAATCTCTTCAGAACTTGATTTTTTGGTATTAGTAATAATATTATTTTTATTGAGTACCTTTTGAAGTTGTTGGTTACTACTATTATTTATATATGGATTTTTTATATTCCCAATAATCATTTTATATTTTCCCTCCTCTTCAAATAAAATCATATTATAGTTATCGAGATTAAAAGATAAAAAATTAGTTTCTGGGAAAGAAATGTTTAAATGTTATTATAAAGTAAGAAAACATTTATTGTTAATAGTATCAATTCTTATATTGATGCTATTATCCGCTTAAAACAATTATAAATATACTCAATTTATGGTAATTATGGTATGATTGAAAATATGTTGGTAAAAATTACAATATGATGGTGCAACTGTAAAAAGAGGTTGTTATTTTGAAAATCAATTAAAAAATATATTCATTAGTGCTGTGATGATTATCCCATGGGGTATATTAGGGTATTTTCACTATAGGAATAACACTTATAATAATATTTTATTGGATATATTTTGGATTGAAATTTCAATTTCTAATATAATAAGGACTTTGCAAAGTTCAGAAATAAGAGAAAATGGGACATATGGGCCTAGAAACTTTTATAAATGGTCTAAAGTTCAAAGTTATAGTTGGATATTACCAACTACTATTCAATTTAAAGTCAATACTACATTTTTCAAAACTAATAACAGTTTTGAATTTATCATAAAAGAAGAATTAAAATCAAAAGTAAATGAAACTGTACAAAAATACGTTCATTCATAATTTTCTTTTATTTTTCAACAACTAAAGCCACGTACTGGAATCTTTAAGGGTGTATATTGTTAATCTAAATTTTAAAATAGTATGACCAAACTATAAACAAAGAAAGGATGATTCATATGGGAAATAGTTACTCTATAATTATTTTTACAGTCATTAACCTTGCATTATTGTTTGCAATCATAGTGGTGATATATAAAGTAATACAAGGCATTACACGTTTTGTTAATAGAAATAAAGAGATGGAGAAAAAGATAGATGTTATTCTAAACAAATTAGAAAATAAGGAAGATAAATAATATTTATAAGTGAGCATTTTATAGCAATAACAGTTAAATCAAATTAATATTTTATGTCATATTCGTAATCTATTACGGTGCATTAAGATAAAACTTACAAGGTATAAAAAATGAAGGAGGTTAGTTCATGGAACAAATTATAATACTTGTTATATGTTCTATAAGCTTAGTTTTAGGGGTTATTATTGATTTCCGTAATAGAAAAAAATAGGATTAGTATATTTTCATGAGGTTACTTCGTAATTTTCATGTATGTCGTCACAAGTACCCACCATATCATGATATGGTGGGTACTATATTAAGTCTATATTGCTATTTTGAATCTACCATAACGTATTGACTTGTTACATCGAATGCATTATAAATTAGTTCCATAAAAAAAGAAGGTGTTAACCCTCTTTTATATTCTTTTTCAAAGTTAATTGTGATAATGTCCTTTGCAACTTGCAATATAGATATTTTCATCATCAATACTATATATAAGTCTATGAACATCGGTTATTCTTCGACTCCAATAGCCGAATAACTCATGCTTTAATGGTTCTGGTTTTCCTAGTCCTTCGTTCCCGTTTCTTTCAATGTCATTTATAATTTCATTTATTTTTCTTAAAATTTTTTTATCCTCTGACTGCCAATATAAATAATGCCCCCATGATACATCTGAAAAAATTTTATTCATCAAGTAAATCCTTTTTAAGTCCCTTTCCCATTTTTAGTTGGTCAATAGATTTCAAGAGTTCATTATAGTATGTGGGATCACTTCTCACATACAGATTTTCCAAAAGGTTATTATATGCGGATTCAGACAACATAACTACATTTTCTCCACGTTCACGGGTAATAATAATGGTTTCAAAATCTTTTGTGGTTTTGTCGCAGTAATTTTTAAAATTCTGTCTTACGTTCGAATAACCTATAGCGATCATAAAATCACCTCCATATATACATTGTACACTACTTTGTACAATATATGCAAAAAATAATAATTGGGAACACGATTATCATAAAAGCAGTACCACTATAATAAATATGAATTCTTACAGTATGCTAGTGTAATAATATACACATATGATATATTTATTTTTTCTAAATCATATACTCAACTATAAGTGTATCCAATTATTACTTTATATTTATTACGGTTAATTATGGTATAATTAAGTAAATATTCTATTTCATACTTGTAAGAATAATGATTAAGTCTATCTACGCCAGATGAAGAAGGATGTAGGTTAAGGGGGGAGTTATTTTGAATATTAATGAATTAAGAGATGAACTATCTATAAGATGTAAAAATGGGTTACCATTTTTATTGTCAGCTACTATTTTATGGTCAATAATATTGATTATTTTTCTTATGCCATATGAAATAATGAGCAAAAATATTTTAACCCTTTATTCCACAGGTATTATGTTTCCATTAGCAATTTTAATTTCAAAAATTATTAAAGCAGACTGGAGGGCAAACGATAATCCCTTAAGTATGTTAGGACTATATATAAATTTAGCACAACTTATGTATTTTCCTATATTAGCTTTCACGTTATATAAAAATCCAAATCAAATAATAATATTTTTTGCAGTTATAACAGGTGCTCACCTTTTTCCTTATGGGTGGTTCTATAATACTAAGGTTTATATGATAATGGCACCAGTTATATCAATACTGATTACTATAATTGGATGGAATATAGATGTTTCAGGGCTTTGGTTCATACCATTATGCATGATAATATTATTAATTATATTAAATATATGGCTTTTTATAGATTATAGAGTGAAACTTCAAGTTCAAAATCAGGATATAGTTAAGCCTAATTAAGTTGTTTTATTATATATAACCAATGAATTTTAGGTATTTTAAGAATGTGGACACATTATTAGTAAAAAGGTGCTATAAGTAGCCCTTTTTTAGATTTAGTGACTATCCAGATTGTTAATTATGCCTTTAAAATTAGGAAATAAAACATTTTCAATATACTATTGACCGAATCGGTTTATAATGCTATGATTGCTTTATAAACCGATTCGGTCTATAAAATTTGTGAGGTGAGTTTTTGGAGAAATTTTTTAAATTATCTATAGATAAACAAAATATAATTATTGATGCCGCACTTAAATCTTTTGGTGCTAACGGCTATAAAAAGTCATCTATAAGCGACATCGCAACCGGTGCTGGAATTTCAAAAGCAATGATATTTCATTACTTCGGAACAAAAAAAGCGTTATATATTTATTTAATGGATTTATGTGGCAATATTTTAATGAATGAATTTGATGAAAAGTTTGATAACACGGTTACTGATTTCTTTGACAGAATTTTGCTTGCTACTAATATTAAGATTTCGGTTGTGAAAAAGCACCCTGAAATCCTATCTTTTTTAACAAGTATGTATTTTGAAAATGATGAAGAAGTAAAAGAGGATATTAAAGCTAATCTTAAAAAAGGTGAAGAATTTAGAAGTAAAATTACTGTTGATACCTCGGATGATTCCAAATTTAAAGACGGTATTGATCCGCAGTTTATTATGAAAATGTTTGGTTGGCTCGCAGAGGGGTATTTAAGTCAATTATCAAGTAAAGTAGGGCTTGATTCTGAATCCTTATTCAAAGAATTTAATGAATTTAATGAATTTAATAAGTGTGTAGATTTATTTAAAAATAATTTTTATAAGGAGGAATATTTATCGTGAATGTTATTGAAATCAAACAATTAACCAAAGATTATGGAAATAAAAAAGGAGTATTCGATCTAGACCTCTCAGTAAAAAAAGGTGAGGTATTTGGATTTTTAGGACCTAACGGAGCTGGAAAGACAACAACTATAAGACATCTTATGGGGTTTATTCACCCGGGCATTGGTGAATGTTTTATTAATGGTTTGGACTGTAGCAAGCAAAGCGATATAATTCAGAAGAGTCTTGGATATCTCCCTGGGGAAATTGCTTTTATGGATGATTTGAGTGGTCTGCAATTTATAAAATTTATCGCAGAAATGAAAGGTATAAAGGATTTTAGCCTAGCTGAGGAACTAATTGATATGTTTAAATTAGATCCAAGTGGCAAAATTAAAAAAATGTCTAAGGGTATGAAACAAAAAATCGGAATTGTATGTGCATTTATGCATAACCCAGATATTTTGATTCTTGATGAGCCCACAAGTGGACTTGACCCATTGATGCAAAATAAATTTCTTGAGCTTATTTTATCAGAAAAAGAAAAAGGTAAAACAATTTTTATGTCATCACATAATTTTGAAGAAATCGAACGAACCTGTGATCGTACAGCAATTATCAAGGAAGGTCGTTTAGTCGATGTTGAGGATATGAAAATATTATCACAAAGAAAACAAAAATCCTATATTATCACCTTTTTGACGCAGGAAATGGCTTCAAGCTTTTCTAAAGAATATGGTGAAGTAAAAGGTAGACAAGGGAATAAAGTAACGGTGTATGTTAAGGGTAATATAATGCCACTAATACACACTTTAGACAAATATGAAATTACAAATCTTGATGTCAAGATACAGACCCTTGAGGAATTATTTATGCACTATTATGGAGGTGAAAAAAATGTTTAGTTTGACTTTATTTAAGCGCGAAATGAAAGCTAATATTAAGCTGCTCACAATTTTCATTTATATATTAACCTTATATATTTTTATGATTGTATACATGTTTACCCCAAATAGTGGCACAGGCTGGGATGCTATAATTAAATTAATGCCAGATGTAATGAAGGCTGCTGGTTTTACTGCTGGCGGAAGTACTCTAATTGGATCTGTAGCTACGGGTTTATATGGCATGATAGTTTTAATGGTTCCAATGGTGTTTTCAATAATTCTTGCAAATAAGCTGATAGCAAGTTATGTGGATCGTGGATCTATGGCTTACCTTTTAGCTACTCCAAATAAAAGGGTAAAGATTGCATTGACACAGGCCCTATGTCTATGGGTAAGTATTGGTATATTAATTACTTATACCACAGTTGCAATCATAATTTCCAGCGCAATAATGCATCCAGGGCAACTTGACATTGGGAAATTAGTCCTGCTAAATGTAGTTGTATATTTTCTTCACATCGCCATAAGTGGAATATGTTTTCTTGCCTCTTGTATCAGCAATGATACAAAGCGTTCATTTTCCATCGGTGCAGGTATACCTATTGTTTTCTTTCTCATACAGATGCTTGCAAATTTAGGTGGAAAGTTGACAAATCTTAAATATTTAACAATATTTACTCTCTTTAATGCAAATGATATTATTGCCGGGAAAAATATAGTTTTGAACGTATCAGTATTAGTAGTAGTGGCAATTTTATTATATGGCATTGGAATATTTATTTTTTCCAAAAGAGATATACCAGTGTAAGGAATGGGATGTACTATATAATAAAAATCAAAAGGAGCATTTTTTAAAAGTAACGGGTTCTGTTTTGAAGTTCTTTTGTGAAAATATCACCCATTTTAACCAACATAAAACGCTATGATTTCATCAAAGCGTTTTATGTTGGTATAACTGTATTTAAGTATAGTTTAAATGTATTATTTATTAATTTATTAAGTCTTTTATCATATAGAATCACACTGTTAATAAATTTATTAACAGTGTGATTCTATATGCGATTATTAATGCGAAACTAAATGATAAATAATATGATAATTTAGTATAATAATTTAATAATTTGTCTATAATCATAGGTGCATGGTAATATAAGAGTGTTTACAAAATGTAAAAAATAATTTACAATTATATTATATCATATAATGTTATTAAGACAACATTATTACCTTAAAGGAGTTGAGTTTTATGAGACCAATGAAACCAAAATACCTCGATACAACTAAAGTAGACTGGAAAATCTCAAAGAAGAGCAAGTTAATTATAGATTATTATGCTAAATATACAAAATATGAAGAATCTGAAATAATAGATAAAATGATATTTGAAATCATGGATGATTCGGATTTTATACATTGGTTAAGTAAAAAAAGATATAAAAAGAAATTTGATGAACTTGTTTTTGAAGTAAAACAAACCGACAACATTTCAAAATCAGAGGTGGCTGATATTATTGAAGACACAAAAGAGATTAACCCATTCTAATGATTCGTATATAACAGGCTACAGTCCTCTACCCGATAAAACTATAGCTGAGAGGGATAAAGAATATAATGACCTTTCCGAAATTGACTTCAAGAAAAAATACAGAAAATTTTTATACTCTCCTGCATATATAGATTTCAATGATACTATATTTAATATTCAATATAATTTTTGCAATAATACATTCTGTAAGTGGTATGCAAACCCGCAAAAGAAATATGAAGACATAAAAAACAAACCTTCGAGATATAAATTTGTTAGTGCAAGAAGTAATACAGATGAAACTTCATTATTTTGTAATGACATACCTTTGGATACTTCTTTTGGCGTAGTTCTTAACAATTATACATCTACTATATCAAATTGGTCTATTGCAGAAGAAATTAAGAGGTTAATAAACATAAATTCTGTTATGGATGTAGAACCAGAATATAAATTTCATAAAGAAGTATGTATACATAGCGATAAAACGCCCTTTATTAACAGCGAATTTTTTATAAAGAAAGGAACAAGTGTTACACATTCTACGAGGTATCAATGTAAAGAATGTAAGAAACTAACTAATATTCTTCCTGCCCAGGACAAAAGCTTCAATTACCATCAACAGAGAAATGATATATTGATACAATTTGCAAAATTGATAATGAGTAGAACCCCAGTAAAACGAATATGTGAAATACTCGACATAGGTTCATCTACTTACTACAATAAGTTGGAATGGTTATATAAGAAATGTCTTGAATTTAATGAGAGGTATGAGAAGAAGGCTTTAAAAGATAAGCGTTTTGATGAACTTTGGCTAAACACAGATTCTCTTGTTTTTAATTTGAATAATATTAAACTAAAGGGAAAAGGTGGTAAAAATGATAAAAACGCACCTAAATCTGAGGAGAAGAAACTTCAAACAAATCTTATTTCAAGTTCAGATTTAAAATCAGGGTATATTTTCAGAACAGATATTGGATATGATTATAGTATTAGTTTAGATGACATTGAAAAAGATACAAAAACCTATCATTGTGACCATACGTATCCCTTTCTGCGAAAGAATGATAGGTTAAAATATTCATACTGTCCTCAACCTCCTACAACTTATGATTCTCAAACTGAAACACAATATAGAATTGACCTTGATACATTTAATAACAGAAGAAAGTATGTACAAGGTTGCCATGTTAAAACTCAGTATACTGGAATGGCTCATTATTTCCTTATTAAGAACGCTTTAAATGTTAACAAATGGTATTTTGTTTCTGATGATGATTCAACTATTCAAAGCTGTATATTTAAAGTATTTTCCGAAAAGTTTTCCAATGAATATGCTATTTACTTTACATGTCAATATGAGAAAAATTTATCTATTGAGATGGCGGGTACTGAGGCATTTAAGCAAAGAATAAATCTAACTAATTGGGCAAAAGCACGTGGTTTAAAAGAAAGAAGTCTGTGGGAAATTGCAAAGAAGAAGCTAATAGAAGATTTAGATAACCATGAATTTTATTCGTTTAAAATAGTTAATGGAGTAGGTTATCCTATAAGGGGTGACAATCCTATTAAGCACCCTTTACCAACTAAGGATGAAGGAGTTAGATTGGTTAACTTAATAAGCCATATATCTTATGTTTCGGATGAAGATTTAGCCAAACTTATTATTCAAGTTAATAATAGGTCTATAAATAATTTTTTTCAAACCATTAGAAGAAGAATTTCGATATTGGAACGTCCTTTAGTAACAGCAAGGGGTGATGGGAGAAGTTATATATACGCAAACTATAATCCTAAATATGCACAGCAGATAATAACAATACTTAGAACTTTCTATAATTTTTGTTGGACAACAAAGTTTGGAGATAAGAAATTAACTCCCGCACAAAGACTTGGTATCACCGATAAAGTTTTTGATTATAAAGACATAATATATTTCAGATAAGAGATTATATTAGGTATGTGAGGAATAGTACGTAAAAAAATTGAAGGAGAGAAAATTACCCCTCCTTCAATTTACACTATTATAATGTTGCGACATATAAGAAATATAAGAAGTAACATTATAATAGTTCATTTTTTTACTGCTTTATTAAGGAACTTAATTAGATATGATATTATAAAATATACAATTATTGCATTAACAATGATAATAATTGGATTTATTGCAATTCCACTATTGCCATTAAAAAAATTACTAAAGAACCAGTTGCTTCCTTGCTTCATCTGATATATTGTTATATATTGAAAAGGAAAGCCATATTGATATTTAAATATTCCTTCTTTAACAGGTCCAAGAGGAATAAACATAGGTAAAAAAAATGTAATAAAGATGCTTACATTAAAATATATCTTATTATATTTCTTCATTAAGATTGCCTCCTAAAATTATTTATTGTTTATATCCTTTGCATTTATATACAGATATGTAGCAATTATAGCTAATTATCATACTAATTATAACATAATTTTGAAATATTAGAAATATTAACAAAATATAATTACTTACTTCTAACATAGACTCATATTAAAACAAACACAGGTTTTTAGACCTGTGTTTGTTTACTTAAATAGTAGAATAATACCTTAGTATATTTGTGTGATTCCTGATGATAAATTTAATGATATTTCATTGAAAGAACTTCAAAACGGAACCCGTTATTTTTAAAAGTGCTCCTGATTTATTTTTTGCAAATGGAAAATTATCTTATTAACATATATGGTAACATTGTAGAAGAGTAATTATCTAATGAGGAGCTGTGCAAATGATTGAAATTATTGGAACAACAATAGAAGACGCAAAAAGAATTGAAGAAAGTGGTGCTGATAGAATAGAGCTTATTAGTGCATTGTCTGAAGGAGGGCTAACTCCAAGCTATTCACTTATCAAAAGGGCAGTCAAAAGTGTTAATATACCGGTAAATGTGATGATACGACCACATAGCAAATCGTTTATGTATACAGAAGAAGAAATTCAACTTATGGTAGAAGATATTATGATTGCAAAAAAACTTAATGTAAGTGGCGTAGTATTTGGAGTGTTAGATAAACACAATGAAATATGTATACCAGCTTTGGAGAAACTGTTGAAAGCTTGTGAGGGCATTGACGTAACTTTTCATAAGGCTATTGATGAACTTTCAGATCAAGTTAAAGGCATAGAAGTTTTAGCCAAATATGATCAAATTAAGAATGTCCTTACGTCAGGTGGAAAAGGGGATATACTTAGAAATATTTCAGTTATTAAAAATATGGTAGAGAAAGCAAAACATATTAATGTAATAGTTGGAGGTGGCTTGAATTTTGAAAATATTAAAGAAATTATGAAAAATACAAAAGCACCTCAATATCATTTTGGAACTGCAATAAGAAATGATAAGTCAATATTTGGAGAAATTAATATAGATAGTTTGAGGTTATTAATTAATACTATTAGAAGCGAAAATTTGTAACACAAGTACAATTTGTGGCAGATGAAATTAAAAAATTATAGAGGAAGGATGTTTTTAATGATTTATTCTTTAGAAAATTCAACAATCAAAATAACAGCTAGCACTCATGGGGCAGAACTACATTCAATAACTGGGAAAAAAGAAGGAACAGAGTATCTTTGGAATGGAGACCCAAAATATTGGAAATATCATTCACCGATTTTATTTCCAATAGTGGGAAATTTGGTAGGCTCGAAATACAGAATTGATGAAAAAGCATATGAACTTCCATCTCATGGATTAGGTAGGATATCAGATTTTAAATTTGTGTCACAAACGGATGATTCAATTAATTTTGAACTAAAGTATTCTGAAGATACTATGAAAAGATATCCGTATAAATTTTCTTTACTTATTAATTACACAATTGAAGCAAATACGGTTAAAGTAACATACAATGTTATAAATTTAGATAACAAGGATATATCATTTTCAATAGGTGCACATCCTGCATTTATGTGTCCTATTGAAAAAAATGAAAAATTAGAAGATTATTACCTTAAATTTAATAAGAAAGAAACAAGCGAAGTTATGGAAATAACTAAAGACGGTTATTTTTCACATAAGAGAAAAGAATGTTTAAAGAATACAGATATCATGTTGCTTTCAAAAGATATATTCAAAGATGATGCTTTAGTATTTGATGATTTAAAATCCGATAAAATAACCATAAAATCAAAAAATCATGAAAAGTCTATATCAGTAAATTTTAAAGGATTTCCTTATATGGGGATATGGGCACCAAAAGGCGGAGCACCATTTTTATGTATAGAGCCTTGGTTTGGACATGCTGATTATGAAGATTTTACTGGTGAATTTAAGGAGAAAGAGGGCTCAATTTCACTAACTATTGGAGAAGAATTTAAATATAGTTATAAGATTTCTATTGTAGAATAGTATATACTAATTAATGCTTAGGTTGGTACACTATAAATAAATTATAAATTAATGTAAAGAACAGGTTAACTTTATAGAATTAACGTATACCTATGATATAATTTAGTTAGACATACAAAATTATTTAGGAGGTGAAACTTTATTAAACAAGGTCACCTTTGTAACTTTGTTTGGTAAGGGCAGCGATGATTAAAAACTATATTATTGACACAAATGTAATGGTTCATGATCCAGATTTTATTTATAAGTTTGAAGACAATAATATAATCATTCCAATAATTTGTATAGAGGAGTTAGATAACCTTAAAAAAAGAGAAGGCATAGTAGGTTATCACGCAAGGAGCGCGGCTAGAGAGATAAACAATCTTAGAAAAATTGGCGATTTACATCAAGGCGTCACGCTTGCAAATGGTGGAACAATCAGAATAGAGTTAAACAATAATGACCTAAGCTGTTTGCCTAATGGGTTTGATTTCACCAAAAATGATACTAAAATATTAGCGATAACCAAAAATATTTCTAAAAATAATAAAGAGATTTCTACAATATTGGTTACAAAAGATTTATACATGGCTATAAAAGGTGATGCTTTAGGAATAGTTATACAAGATTATCAAAATGACAAGATTACTGCAGATGAATTATATAAAGGTCATAGAAAAATCACACTTTCGTCGAAACTGATGGATGAAATTCAAGCTGGAGGAATTGCAATGCCTAGTGGCTTTGACTTCACCTTATATCCCAATGAATTTTTAGATATTACAAGCTCGTCAGATGAAGAGTATGAGATAATTGGAAAGTTTAACGGTAAGGCAATAGTGCCTCTAAAATATGCCAATGAAGCTGCTTTTGGATTAACTCCAATTAATAAAGAACAGAAGATGGCTTTTGAGTTATTAATGGATCCAAAAATAGAATTTGTAACAATTTCTGGTGGAGCAGGGTCTGGGAAAACAATTATGTCGACTGCAGTTGCCCTTAAAAAGGTAATAGAGCAAGGATTATTTAGAAGGGTGATTTTTGTTAAACCAGTTATTCCAGCAGGAGATGATATAGGTTTTTTACCTGGAACTGAGGAAGAGAAATTAAAACCTTGGATGGGAAGCTTTTATGATGCAGTAGAAAATTTAATGGATGCAAAAGATAAGGCTAAAAAGGATAAGATTATAGAGAAAAAAGGTAAAAAAATCGATGAACACGAGGTTAAAAGAACACAGGTAACAGTAGATAACTTCATTGAAAAACTTCGCAGAAATGGACAAATAGAAACTAAAACATTTACTTACATGAGAGGCAGAACTTTATCAGATGCTTTGGTTATTGTCGATGAATCACAGCAGACAACACCTCATTTAGCAAAACTTATGCTTACTAGAGCTGGGTTTGGCTCAAAATTTGTGTTTATAGGTGATCCATCGGATAATCAAATTGATAATACTTTAGTTGATGAAAAATCTAATGGGCTAGTTTATACCATTGAAAAAATGAAGCCTTTTGACATCACAGGACATGTGACCCTGGAACATGTAGAAAGAAGTCAATTGTCTAAGCTAGCAGAAAAGTCTATGTAGGAAATCCTCACATAAATAATAATAGAACCCTATTTAATGGATGCAACTTAAAAGGAGTTGTGTTCGCTAAAGGGTTTTTTTATTTACAGATAAAATTGATAAATTGAATATTAAAAAATAAAAAGATGATATTAAGGTTAGAAGATGTTATAATGTACGCTATTACAAAATTGGATGGTGGTATCTTGAAAAAATTAGGAATTGTACTATGCTTATTATCTTTCGGGTTTATATTTTATAATTCTTCTAGACCTGGTTCATTATCAAATTTACGAAGTTATGGAATTGTTCAATCTATAAGAAACGATAAGCATGAAATAGAGGGTAAAAATAATTCAACTAAAGTAAAACCCAGTGTGCTACCCGTAAATATGAGAGATGAAAAAATAAATTTAATTATCAGAAAAAATGCACATGCATTTGAGTACTGTGTATTAGCAGTGGTTGTTACAAACCTCTTATTTTTATTTGGAATGAAGGGAAAAAATGCATTAACTAGTATAATGTTTATATGTTTATTATATGCAGTATCTGATGAATTTCATCAAATGTTTGTTTCAGGTAGGACCTCATTAGTTAGTGATGTGTTAATAGACTTCGCAGGTTCCTTAATAGGTATGGGATTATTTTATCTAATATATTATAAGATATATACTAAACGTTCGATAAAGAAAGTAAGGTGAATTAATATGATATGTCCACATGGGAATATAGGGGATAAAGAATTATATGAAAATCTTAGAGTCGACTGTGAAAAATGTTTCGGCTTATGCTGCGTTGCATTATACTTTTCTGCTTCGGAAGGATTTCCAATAGACAAAGATGCTGGCAAGCCTTGCTTAAACCTACAATCAGAATTTGGTTGCTCTATTCACAAAAATCTAAGAAATCAAGGACTTAAAGGGTGTACTGCCTATGACTGCTTTGGTGCAGGTCAAAAAGTCGCTCAAGTTACTTACGGTGGGAACGACTGGCAACAAGTTCCAGAATCCGCTAAGCAAATGTTTGAGGTATTCCTAATTATGAGGCAACTTCATGAAATGTTATGGTATCTTACAGAAGCACTTTCACTACAACCTGCCCGTTCTATACAAGATAAGCTCAGTTCCATACTCAACAAGACGGAAGACCTTACTCATCTCAGCCCTGATGCTCTCATAGAACTGGATGTGGAAGCTCACCGAATCCATGTTAACGCGCTACTTTTACAGACCAGCGAACTCGTGCGAACTAAATTTCGTGGCGGACAAAAGACTCCCTTAAAACGTAATAAAACCAGCGCTCGAGGATTAGATTTTTTTGGAGCAGATATTAGAAAAACTAATCTTAGAGGTGCAAATTTGAGAGGAGCATGTCTTATTGCCGCTGACATTAGAGGAGCCGATTTAAGTGGAGCTGACCTCATTGGTGCTGATATGCGAGATGCTAATATAAGTGGAACTAATCTTATAGATAGTATCTTTCTTACCCAAGCCCAAATAAACACGGCGAAGGGCGATTCAGGTACAAAATTACCGATATCGCTAGTTCGTCCAAAATATTGGGCGAAATGATTAACTGGAAGGTAAATAGATATTGTTTAACAAAAGACTATGAAAGAAGGGATTAATTTGGGAAAGTTTAATATTTTAATATGTATCTTTGGAGTAATATATTTAGTTTACTCATTTTTAAACAAAAATAAAGTTACAATGTATAATAGAAATAGCAAAATGGTAGTTTTGAATTAATAAGGATTTTTCAAGTTGCAATTGTATTTTTCAATTGTAAATTCAATACTTATGATAATATTAGGTTTAATAATAACTATGTTTAATCTAGGATTATCCTACATAATGGTTACACTTCTTCTGTTTCATATTATCAATAATTTATTAAGGGCAGTTGCCAAAAGTAAAAAATATATTAAGTTAAATTGATTCTATACAACACGATTTATTTTAAAATTAAGAAATACAAAGGGTGGTGAAATAATGATAATTAATGAATTTAGCATAGCAAGTGAAGAAGCAATAAAAGAAATAAGACAGATAGAAACAATTTGTAAAAAGCATGATAAATTAACGGGAGATATTTTTTTGGATAGCTCTCTTAATTTTAATCCTGATATAAAAAGTTTATTTTTACTTTACGAAGATAATAAACTGTTAAGCCTATTAATAATGTTTATTCCAACCCAAGACGAAGCCGAAATATCAAGCTTTACTTTACCAGAATACAGGAGAAAGGGGTATTTTAAAGCACTACTTGCAAAGGCGAGTAACGAACTCAAAAAATATGAGGTGTCAGATATTTTATTTGTTTGTGAACCACAATCGTTAGATGGAAAAGCAGTTATAAAAAAATTAGAAGCTAATTATGAGTTTACTGAGTATTCCTTGAAATACAATCAACTAAATGAGGTCTGCCCCAACCAGTATTTAAATAAAATAGAATTGTATAAACCAAATTTACAAGATTCCGAAATACTAATTGACATAAGTCAGCAAATATTTAATGATAGTTACGAAAATGCTGAAACAATGGTACACAAAAGCTTTGAATCATCATTTAGGCAACAGTATTTAGCAGTTTTAGATAGAGAATTTATTGGAATGGGGGGTGTAAGCTTTGAGCAAGATGGGGCTTATATATTTGGTTTTGGGATAATACCTAAATATCAAGGAAAAGGATTTGGAAAAGATATGCTTAAATTAATACTACAAGATTTAATAAAGCAAAATGTAGAGAAAATAATGATTGATGTAAATAGTGAAAATGAAAAGGCATTTAATTTATATAAAAAATATGGGTTTGAAGTGCAAACATCCTTTGAATATTTCAGGAAAAAGGTATGTCTCTAATTATAACATTCTTGTATGACGTAACGGTATAATACTGGGGGAGGTTAGTATTTAATGAATAGTTGTATAGAAAATTACCAACTAATTTTATTAACTAAGGAATATTTGAGAGATTTATATGACTGGAATACTGAAGAAAAAAATTTTAAGCAATATACATGTCGCCCATTAAACTTCTTACAAAGTTCATATGATGGATATGTTAATAAAATGATGAAAGCAATTGATGATACAAATGAGAAAAATTATATATTAGTAAAAAAAGATAAATACAGTATCCCTTTGGGGAAAATTAGAATGTTTGACTTTAATCCAAGAAATCATAGCACCGAATTTGGGTATTATTTACCTGAATGCAATAGGAATAAAGGTATAGGTAGTATTATATTAGGAAAGTTTATTCCAATTGCATTTTCTGATAAGAATTATAATTTAAACAAATTGTATGCGACTACTGCTTCAAATAATATTCCTTCTATAAAACTCTTGGAAAAGTATAAATTTAAATTAGATGGTAAGTTAAGAGAACATTATTGGATAAATGAGAGTAAGTATGATCAATGTGTTTATTCTATTCTAAAATCTGAATGGATAAAACAATTTTGATTCACTTTTTCCCATTTAATTTCTCTGCAATAATTCTTGATAAAAACAATCCAGTATTCTTTGCTTCGGTAATAGTAGAATTATTATCTCCTACCTCAACTAACACAGCATTATTACTCAAGTCTTGGCTATAGTAACTATAACCCGTATGATAGAGATAAACTTGCCTGTTGTCCATAAGACCTGGATATAATTTGTTTGATATTCCTATCATCGAAGTTACTAATTTTTTCTGTGCGGCATATCTAGGGTTTTCATCTGTCATTACAAACATAACCTTAGCAACATCTACTCCATTTATTTTAGTTATTTCGTTTTTACGCTCTCCCTTAACACCATCTCTATGTAAATCAATAATCATATCAAAATCTCCATATTCTTTTAAATACTTATTTAAGGTGATTCTAGATTTTTTGTAGGATGAATTATAATCTCCTACATTATGAAGAGTATCATCATTTATAGCCGTAATTCCATAATTTTTTTCTAAATCCTTGGCGATTACATCTCCTACTTCACAGACACCTTGTGTCAGATCTATATTAAAAGTATTTTTAGATTTATCCTTGTCAGAGGCAAGATAAGATTCGGTCGTATGAGAATGGTAAATAAGCACTCGTGGCTTGGCCTTGTTTAGGGTTTGTTTCAATTTTGGGTTATATATGCTGGCAATTGAATTAGATGTATTAACTTTGCCTTCAGATTTACTTACCTGATTATCATCTAAGATAAAGGGGTTAAGAACAAGTGTCTTTCTTTCTTCTACACCATTACTCTCATTATCTGCACCTTCATTTTTATCCAAATATGAAATTTCTTTTGTTATTATTGATATAGGATTGACAATATCTATACCAAGAAATGATAAAGCTGCAAAGCTCATGCTAGTTTCACTACTAGTTGGCTGCTTATCTTTTCCTGAACATTTAATTACGGATAATGCGTTATTAATTACATTAACATAAAAATAATTTAAGGTAGTTCCTTCACTGTCTGCCTTAACGCTTTTAGGTAAAATCAAGCCCGTTAAAAAAATAATGAGTAATGTAAAACTACAAAATAAAATTCTCCTATTCATACCTTTTAAATATATACCTTCATTACTCATCTCTCTACCCCCTTAGAATACAATATAAAGCGTAATATAAAATTTGGTTTTATCTGATTTATAACGGTATATGATTATTTATTCGATGAAACCCGTTGAGTATTTTTCAATGCAGAAACCAAAGCATTTATACAAGTTTGAATATCAGTATCGCTTGATTTATCATTTCCTATCTCAATAAGTGCCGAATAGTTTGATAGATCTTGATTATAATAAGATATACCATAGTCATAAAGGTATAATCCAGAGGTAACAGACTTTGAGCTTTTTATATTAAGCATTAAATCATCAGTGAATTTTTTAGTAGCAACGTAACGTGGGTTTTTTTGAGTAAGAATAAACATCATTTTCCTCGTACTAGAATCAGTAATTTGTGTTTCATCCCGATGTATGTCTAATAAAATAGTATTTGAATATGACTTTACATTTTTTGTTATTAGATCGCGTGAAATCTGATACGATTTATTATAGTCCGAAATTGTTGTGGCACTTTTTATAAAGCGGCTGCTCAGACCTTCTTTAACAAGTTTATCATTTATTATTGCAGCCACATCAGTTACTTTTATTCCAGAAGGATAAGCTTCATCAGGGTGACTATTGTAAATTACTATATCAGACGAAAAGGGTACTGTAGGATTTGTGTTAACCTTAGATGTATTTATGCTAGTAGTTGTCGCTGATACATTTGATGTATTATTCATTGCACTTTTTGGAGTTGTCACTGGTGTTTTAGCTTGTAATGTTGTAGCACTCGCAATGTTTTTATCAGGTCCTAAGTTTGAAGTGTTTAGCACAATTCCTAGGCCACCTATAATAACGACAACTACGGCTCCGAGTAAAATACCCTTAATATTTATCTTTTTATATTTTGAAATCATAATAATCCTCCTTTTTATTTCCAAACGATTCATAACCATTGGGGTAGTTCCAACAAGCCTATTTCCTCCACTTGTAAGTTCTAATACTCTTATTAAGGCATTCCCATAGTGCACGTTTTCACCTTTACCTAAATAAGAAATCACTCCACTATCACAGGAGAATTCACAATCTTGTCTCATTTTACGAAAGCCATAAAGTAATATTGGGTTAAACCAGTAGATCACTGACAATAAAGTTATAACCCAATTAATAAATATGTCCTTTTTTTTCAAATGAGCTAATTCGTGCATTAGAATATACTTAAATTCTTCATCAGAAATATTGGTAGCAACTTTGGACGGAATTAATATCTTCGGGTTAATGCACCCACATAAGGAGGGACTGCTAATTTCTCTAGAATATGATAGGGCTACTTTAGTTCTTATATTCATGACTTTCATACATGTATAGAGGATTTTTTTATGTGTATCATTTGTGTTTTTAACAGACAATCTAACAATTTTTCTTAGCTTTTTATGACCTGTAAGTAATATACCAATCAATAGTGTCATTCCTAGCATCCATATAAAACAGAGTATTTTGCTAATATTAATTTTGCTTTCTAGTGGTGTATTCATAGCTCCATTAATTACGCTTGTATTTGCTGGTTTGAAATTATTTATTGATACTGAATTACCTGAGCTTAAATTATCAAGTTGATTTAAAGAACTAATTTGTGATTTTTGTGTATTTTCATTTGTGGGGGTTTGTATATAAGAATTTTCATATAGGGTTGAAATATTAAAAGGGGTTTGAGGACCAAATGGGATTATTAATTTTAAAAGCAATATTAGCCATATATAATAGTGAAAGGTAGAATTTAATTTATTTCTAAATATCTTTTTAATAATTAATATTATTAGTACAATTACGCTGCAAATTAAGGAAGAAAGGACAATCACCTTAAAAATATTTAATAAATCCATTGACATCAACCTTTCGTCTTACTTGGCTTGTTTAGTATGCTTTTTAATTCAGCTATATCTGTTTCGGATAGTTCTTCCGACTGTGCGAAGGTTAAGAGCATAGATTTAATAGATCCATTGAACACTCTATTAACAAAGGATTGGCTTTCGAGTCTTATACATTTATTTTCAGATATTAAAGGAAAGTATAAATATTCATTACCAGATTTGTTAAATCCAATTGCATTTTTATTAAGCAACCTGTTTATTAGACTTTTAACAGTAGCTGGTTTCCACTGAAATTTATCCTTTAATTCCTGTATAATATTTATTGATGAAATTTCAGGATGATCCCAAATTACTTTCAAAACGAACCATTCAGCATTCGATATTTTAGGTATATCTTCCATTATTACTTTTCCTCCTTAAGATTACAAATGTAATTCATATTTTTAGTTTACAACTGTAATTGGAAATAGTCAACATATATTTGAAAAATTTTACATTTATTTTTTAATCTATAGTATTTATCTAGTCAGGTTTAAATATAATATAATTGGGTAAGTTGATATAATTTAAATAGTGAGGTGAGAGCATTGGACAATGAAATAAGAGATATACTGACTAAGATATTGGAAGGCCAAATAAGGTTTGAAAGTAAAGTAACTGGACTTGAAATAGAAGCAAGAAAGCAATCTATAAAACTTGAGACTATAGAAAAAAATATAAAACTAATTTTAGAAGTACAAACTTCACATAAAGGGCAACATGACTTTTCATTTAAAAATAGGGATGAACTAATTTATGAAAAAACAGATAAAATCGAAACAGTTGTAAAAAATATTTCCGAAGATGTTAAAGAGGTCATAGAAAGTGTTGATGTTATGAAATTTGTAATAGGTAAACATCAAATTGATATTGAAATATTAAAGCGTAAACCAGTTTAAGAGATAACGTAACAAATAAAGGTGTATCCAACATGGATATACCTTTATTTGTTAGAATCGTATATTTTATCTTAATATTTGAATAATAATTTATAAATTAAATATAATTGAATAAAGCACAATTGTATTTAATTGTAATACAAAAGGAGGAGGTTAGTTTTTGAAAAAAATGAATTCATTTATTAACGTTTTGTTGCTCTTATTTATTATTTCCTGTATATCTTTTATACTGTTTAAATTCACTGCTGGTACAAGAATAATGTCCTTTATTATTTTAAATGTTATGGTGTTGTCATATGTTTGCTTCATATTTTATATTATCTTTCTAATAATAGAAGCATTGACTATATACATTAAAAAACATTTATGAATTTCAATTCATAAATGTTTCACTAAATAGTTATTTATATAATTTTGGAAATTGAGTTACATCAAACAAACACACTTTCCATTGACCATTTTCTTTTAAAAGTTCTACAGCTCCTGATGATGAATCCGTTTGTTCACTCTTTCCATCTGAAGATATAAACTTCAATTTAACTTCATAACGATACCTTACTTTGTCATCATTCTCTCCATACACGTTTTTACCTAAAGTAAAGTCTGTAACCTGAGCGGTATAATTACCCTTAGCACAGATTGTCGTACTAAAAATATTGAATTGGTTTATCACAATAAGTTCATAACCACCTTTTGTCATTAGTGGTTCTATATTTTTATCAAGGGACTTAGTGATTTTGGTATATGCCTCATTAGGGGGTGTTGTACTTCCTTTTGGAATACCTTCACCAATTATATTTGCTCCTGGTGGAGTTTGTCCATCCAGTGACTTAAATTCAGCAACTTTTACTGCATCCACTGTATAGATATTTTTAATAAATTCTTCGGCAACGTTAACTGATGTTCCTACTTTTGAGTTTGAAGTGCCTAATAAAATTCCAAGACCTCCTATAATAACTACAATGATAGTTAAGAATAATGTATTTTTAATAGTTACAATCTTATAAATTGAAATCATAATAATCCTCCTTTTTAGTAAAATTTAGCGCATAGATTTTTCTGCAACCTTAGATACCATATTAATAAGGAATTGATCTTCTAACTTATAGTTAAGGTCTACAATTGTAATTAGGGACAATAACATATATTTACAATGATATCATGTTTTGCTTCCCAAATGTTATTATTACTAAATATTATGGTTTTGAAAAATGGGAAATTAATATTGTCAACGAAATATTTATAAATGGATGAGCGATTTTAGTTAAAATCATACATCCATTTCTTATATTCAATTTACGGTAAGAATAGTATAATTAAAACAGATATATTGTTTTACATTCGTAAAAAAGAGTGAACTGGAGATTATTTATATTTTGAAAAGGAGAGATTATATGAAACCAAAAATTATGTGTGTACTTCTTGTGTTTCTGTTAAGTAGTTCAATTACTGCGTGTTCAAATAATAAAAGCAGTTTAAACCTAAACAATAGCAGTAACGCAAGTAGTAAAAAAGTTTCTGACACCAGTGTTCCAACAAGTTCTTCTGCTGCACCAATTAATACTACTTCAAACAGCAAAACTGAAAATATAAAGACGCAGACGCCGCCTGAAAACAATAAGAATTATTCGATATTGGAAGCATACAAAGCAGTGTTACAAAATCAGGTTAACTTTATCAGCACAGATAACAAGAAAAATGTATCTTTGAATGATTTTTTAACTAATAAAGAGATTTATGGAACTATATTCAAAGTAACCCACTTTACAGTAGTTGACATGGATGGTGACAAAATACCTGAAGTTGTTCTTGAATTATCACCAGGCAATTATCCAGAGTTTTATGAAGTCTTACATTATATGAATGGTAAAGTTTATGGATATATTAGAGTACTCAGAGGTTTAGAAAGGCTTAAAATGGACGGGACATTTGGTTATTCAAATGGTGCTTCAGATAATGGTTATGGAAAACTGAGATTTGATTCAAATGCCTGTGAAACTGACATATTAGGATATTCTGAGTCAAGTCACAACAATGATAGTACAACCATATCATACTTCATTAATAATAAACCTATTACAAAAGAATCATTTAATTCTTTTATGAAAGAAGAAGATGGCAAAAAAGATGTAGTTTGGTATGAATTTTCTCAAAGTAATATTGAAAAAGAAATGTCTATAAATTGATAATGGATTTTTAAAATATATCTAATAGGTATAATTAAATGAATATTTGATGACTAATATATTATATGCTGGTACCACTAAATTTAAAGAAATTGAGAAATTTATATATTTCTAAGGGGGGATGATATGGAAACATTAATTACTAATAGATTAAAATTAAGGCAGTGGGAAGAAAATGATAGTACAGATTTATATGAATATGCTAAAAGTGAGTTAGTAGGACCTAATGCTGGTTGGCCACCACATAAAAATGAGGAAGAAGGCAAAGAGATTATAAAAATGTTTATACAAGATAATGATACATATGCTATTGTTTTAAAATCAGAAAATAAAGTTATTGGTAGCATAGGAATTCATGATAGAAAACCTGATATAACTATTTATAATATAAAACAAAAGGAAATAGGGTACGCCTTAAACCCTAAATATTGGGGTAATGGGTTTATTCCTGAAGCTGTAGATTGTTTAATTAAATATGGATTTAATGAACTCAATTTAGATTTAATCTGGTGTGGACATTTTGATTTTAATTTTAAGTCTAAAAGGGTGATTGAAAAATGTGGTTTTAATTATAAGTTCAAAAAAACGAAGAGGGTAAAGTTATTAAATAACAAAGAGCTCACTACTTTGTATTACAATATTTTTAAATCTGAATATTATAATAAATTGCATTGACAAAAGGGCTATTTCTATAGCAATCACAAGAGTTAGAGGTTTGATGTAAATGAGGAGGAAATTATGTACTTTAATTTCTATGATGATTTAATAAGACTATTTAAAATCATTCCAATAACTACAAACACTATTCCTATTAAGCCAATAAGTGTTGGAATTTTATCATGAAATATGAATACTCCTCCGAGAAGTGTAAATATTACTTCACCAGACTGTGTTGATTCTATGACTGCTAATTTATGGGTATCACTGCTGACCATATCAGTTGCTTTGAAGAATAGTTCTGTAGCAATAATCCCTGAGAAAACAGCAACTAATAAGGAGTTAACTACTTGTCCCTTACTTGGAAGACCAATAGTTAATAAACCAAATGTTGATATAATTATCCAAAATGGAAGACTACATAGTGTCATACCAAATACTCTTTGAAAGGTAGTAAATCTATTTCCACAAACTTCTATCATTTTACGATTACCAAGTGGATAAGAAAATGCGGCTAGTATAACAGGCATAATTCCAATAAGAGCTTTTGTAACAGAGATATCTTTTGCTTGCTGAAATTGCATTAAAAATATACCTAACAAAATTATAGACGACAGTAGCAAAGATTTTTTAGGAATTTTATTTCTCATTTTAAATATTCCATTCTCAGTTTCTACGTTTTTAAAAAATAGTGGGGTCAGAAGTGCACCGGCGATTATAGTTATTTGCCAAGTCCCAGCAACTAACCATGATGGACCATATACTGAGGCGAAGGTCAAGGGAGCATAAAAAAAACCAAATCCAACTGTACTCCATAAAACCCATTGAATAGGGTTTTTTATTATATCATTTAATACGCCTAATAATTGACTTTTTATAATCATTATAACAAGTAAAATTGGTAACATGAAAATAAATCTTAATGAGGAACTCCAAAGCCAACTACCACCAGAAACATTCATTTGTTGATTAAGTATAAAAGTAAATGCGAAAAAGAATGATGCTGCTATCCCAAATATAAATGCTTTCGTCATTTTAAACTCCTTATTCAAAATTATTATTATAAATTAAACAATTTCTATACGTTATAACATATATTTATACGCTATATTATACAAAATAGAATTTACAAAAGCAATTAAATAATATAAAATAACATGTGTCATAACATACAAAATCCTATAAATAAGGAGTTAAGTAATGAAAAATTTGAATTTAATTATAGGTAATAAATTAAAACACATACGAAGTGAAAGAAACTTAAGTTTAGACGAAGTAGCTAAGTTAACAGATGTTAGTAAGGCAATGTTAGGTCAAATAGAGAGGGGGCAGTCAAATCCAACGGTTTCTACGCTATGGAAGATTGCAACTGGATTAAAAGTATCTTTTTCATTATTTATTGATGAAAATCAAGATGATTTGAATGTAATATATCAAAACGATATTAGTCCAATAATAGAAGATAATAATAGAATGAGACTGTTTCCAATATTTCCGTTTGATGCAAATAAGGGTTTTGAAATATTTACTATAGAATTAGAACCAGAATGCAACCACATATCTGCTCCACATAATGATGGTGTTGAAGAATATATTATAGTTACGGAAGGCCAAATTGAGATGAATATAAATGATAAAAAGTTCATATTACAAAAGGGCAACTCTATTAGATTTATGGCTAATACGCCTCATACATATAAGAATATAAATCAAGGTATTTCAATATTCCAAAATATAATACTTTATTTCAAATAATGAAATTCTACCACATAACATTCTCATATTAATAAAAACATTTTTAATTTTCTATTGTTATTTCCATAAATATGTAATAAAATAAGTTTGTCGTTAAAATAATTTTAACGATAAACTTATTTTATTAGTCTAATGTATGGAGGAAACTATTATGAATGTAAAACTTCTAAAAGAAAAAAATTTCTCGTTGCTTATGTTTGGAAAGTTTATATCTCTTACGGGAACGCAAATGCAGGAATTTGCACTATCATTATACGTACTTAAAATAACTGGCTCAGCTACACTATTTGCATCAGTAATAATTGTAGCAATGATTCCACAATTATTACTAAGTCCTATAGCCGGTGTTTTTGCTGATTGGCTAGACAGGAAAAAAATAATTGTTTATTTAGATATTATAAGTGGAATATTGGTTGGTATTTTTGCAACAATATACATGATAAATGGTGAACTAACTTACCATACATATATGCGCTTGTAATTTTTCTTACCTTAGCATCTTCCTTATATCAACCCGCTACAAACACTATTATTCCTACCATTGTTAAAAAAGAGGATCTAGTAGATGCTAATGGAATAAGTTCTCTCATAACGAATATAGGTAATTTATTAGCACCATTACTAGCAGGTATTTTTTTTGGATTCTATGGATTATTTCTTATATTGTCAATAAACTGTATAAGCTTTTTAGTTTCAGCCCTTGGAGAAATGTTTATACAAATACCAAAGGTTACTAAAATGCCTGAAAAAATAAGCTTAAAGATTTTTAAAGACGATTTTACAGAAGGTATAAATTTTATAAAAAGTAAAAAACTACTCTTATATATTATTATTTTGGCCCCTATACTAAACTTCGTGTTTAGTCCTTTATCGTCTATAGGACTTACCTATGTTACAAAAAATATATTTAAAGTATCTGATTTTCAATATGGTATTATGCAAATGATTATAGTTGCTTCCATGCTGTTATCCCCTTTTATCACCAGTAAACTCGCTAAAAAATATTCATTAGGGAAAATAATTTTCTTCGATGTTTTCATAAGTTCTTTACTAATAGTAATTATGGCCATAGTACCTTCACCATTTTATATGAGTTTATTTAGTGATAATTTTATCCCATATGTAAGCATCACTATTTTATTTTTTCTAATCTGTATGATTATAACTACAACGAACATTGCCGCAAGCACAATGTTCCAGATGATAGTTCCAATACATATGATGGGAAGAGTAAGCACTGTAATGAATACCTGTTGCATGGCAATTGCACCTTTAGGGCTTGTATTATTTGGAGTTTTATTTGATACAATAAGTGCCTGGATTTGCATTTTAATAAGTGCATTGATTTTATTTACAACTATATTAATCTTTAAAAAACTCTTGTGTTGTAATGATGATAATGAAACTTCTACATTCGATTTCTCTATAGATTAGTGGTTGAATAGAATATTGTTTCTAATAATAATTCCACCTAAGCTAACATATAAGCTATAATTAACTTGGAGGTGATATCATGAAAGAAAAAATAGTTTTAACTACCATTGAAGAAATAAAAGCCTTCTCAGATCCTTTTAGATATAAAATTTTAATGACCTTTTATAAAATGAAACAGCCAGCTACTGTAAAAGAGATAGCTGTTGCTATAAAACAAGTCCCAGCAAATGTATATTACCATGTTAAAAAACTAGAAAAAATGGGCATCCTCGAACTTATCTATACTAAAGAAATAAAGGGTATCATAGCAAAGTATTATGAACCCACTGCTATAACATTTAACATTGAATTTCCTACTGAATTAGGTGATTTAAGTAAAAAACTTATGCTTGCGGAGAGTCAATTAATACTAGCTCAGCTCTATGACGATAGCAAATATATTTTTTTAGAAAACTTATCTTCTGAATCTCAAATCAAAGAAAATGCAAAGGCTTCAAAGGCTATAATAAGTATGGATTATCTATATATGACAGATGATGAGGCTATGGAATTTAATAAATATATAGAAGAGTTTATAGATAAACATCAGAGTAAAGACAGAAATATTAATCAGTTAAAAAAATTTCACTGTTTTTTCAGTAATGTTGTCATTAAAACTGAATGATAAAAGATATACATGATATAAACCCTTTAATAATAAAAGATGTAGTTAGTACCTTTAATTAAAAAAACATAATTAGATTATTTTGAAATGCTATTAAGGTCTTATTATAATCCATTATGTTACGTTCAAAGTAACAAGGCGATACGTTATGGTACATTCAAACTAATCTTTATAAGAAATAGCCTATAGCCACAAAGTGAATGTAACTCAATTACTATTGTGTTACATTCACTTTATTAATACAATCTAAACATATTAAACCCCACATCATTAGATATGAGGTTACTTGCGATGAAATATAAGAATAATGCACACTTATAAAATTTACTTTCCATAATCTATATTATTATTTTCGGATACTAAACTTAAATTATTCTTTTTCCGTTTGTACATAATAAATGCACTTATTAGTACTATCAAGTACAAAATTATTGGTGAAATATTTAATATAGTATTATCGACATTAAAAATGAACACACTTTTAATATTAAATAAACTATCTCCATTTTTTATGATACTACTACAAAAGTTCCAGCCAGAATGTAATCCTATAGATAGATATATAGAATCTGTTATTATATATAGATATCCCAAAACAATACCTATTAGAAATGCTTGTAACATAAGTATTGGGTCAAGCCTTCCCGCATGATATATTGAAAATGCTAACGAACTTATTATTAGAGCAAATACTTTTCCCTTTTTATTCATCAAATATTTTAATATAATTCCTCTAAACCATATTTCTTCCACGAAACCTGCTGATGCTCCTATGCCAAGAGCTATTATTATTGATACTAATACATTTAATATAGGATAATTTACGAAGTCACTACCTATATATTTAGCATATCCCAATATAGTTAATACTACATAAAGTACAAATTGCATAAGTAATGCTATTCCTACCCCTAAAAATAACTGCTTCACGCTCCGTTTTTTTAATTTCATTCCAATTAAATCTAAGTTAAATTTCCCTTCATTATATTTTTTAATTATAGAGCAGGCTATTAATAGAGTTACAAGTTCCATACCCATATATGCAATTAATTGAAATGTTAAATTTGTTGTTAATAACTTATTCATATAGGCTGTTCCTGCCTCACTACTGCCCAATTTTTTTGATTGGTAAACAGCGACAACAGTACGAATTATCCCTTGCCACACATAGCCCCCTATAAAAGATAGAATAAATGTCAACAATACAAGTTTAATTTCACTTTTATGTTTTATTTTCTTAGATTTCATATTTTTCCTCCTAAATGTAGTTATTTCGTAATTTGTATTTAATTATATAGAAACTATTAATCGGGATATAGTGTATAAAGTAATGTTTTTCTATATGACTAAGGTAATAATATTTTACAATTTCGATATATATACGATTATACCATAATTACCATAAATTAAGAATATTTACAATTATTTAAAAATGAGTAATAGACTCAAAGTGAATGTAACTCAATTGGTATTGTGTTACATTCAGAATATCAATACGCGCTTAATAAAGTAAACCCATATCTAACGATATAGTTTTACTTGTGTCGACATAAAAGAATGTTACGAACGATTTTTATTGTGACATTCTTTTAATTTCTTTATCCTAATATAGTGTTAATTAATTCATTTTTCGGTTGTTTAACAATGAGATGTGTTGAGGTCCATATTTCTCCATTACCAACTATAAATACTCTATCAAAAAACTTTT
>Ga0209123_1000216_pt1 | contig 88098 bp, 91 predicted proteins | sample BarGraIncu00431A_FD_184500 | JGI IMG/M metagenome (GOLD analysis project Ga0209123, IMG submission 184500) | Arctic peat soil microbial communities from Barrow, Alaska, USA - Barrow Graham LP Incubations 004-31A (SPAdes) (version 2) | ecosystem: Environmental > Terrestrial > Soil > Wetlands >... | reverse complement strand
GAACACGGTAGTTAAGACCTCCAGGGCCGATGATACTTGGGGCGCAAGCCCCTGGGAAAGTAGGTCATCGCCAGGTAAACAAAGCAAAGAGGCTATCTCATTTTTGAGATAGCCTCTTTGCTTTGTTTACTTGTTCGTTTAGATGGCTGCAATGATTGCAGAAACTGATAAAAGCATTGTCAATTGATGTGTATAATAATTGGGGGTATAATCTAAAGTAATCACTCGCGTTGGCGAGGGAAAGGTTGAAACCTACAGCGCCGACCCGTTTGCCGACAACCATATTTCTGCCCGTTTATTTATCGTAATGTATGAGGCTGGACTTTGGGCGATTGAAAATACAGTACTGTTCATAAGCCCTTGTTACATTGCTGAAATTAAAGATTCCTGACAGTTAGGATAGTGGCCGTATTCTTTACATAATTGTGAGGTATTGGATCTTCATGACGGGAAAGGACAAAATGTTGGAAGGAAAACCCTATAAATCATTCGCACAAGAATTAGTCGAGTAATACGGGTAATCACGGATGAGGATAAGCAATACTACTTTAGAAATTTAATAATTGAAGAAAGGTATAGAAGTATATAAAGAAGGTGAAGGTGATAAACTAATGAGCGTCTTTGCAATCTCTTCGCTTGCCTCAATTTTTGCAGTTATGAATCCTATCGCCAATGTCCCGATTTTCATGGCGCTTACTGCGGATAAATCTCAGGCAGAGCAAAGAATTTTAGCCCGCCGGTCTGCGCTAATTGCATTTTTCATTGTGATGTTTTTTGCTGTTTTTGGCCAGTCTATTCTAAAACTTCTGGGCATCACACTCGACGCGTTTAGGGTCGCCGGAGGAGTTCTACTTTTTTTCATTGCCTATAATCTTTTACAGGGTAAATCGTCGCATGTTCATCATCTCACCCCTGATGAACATGCAGAGAGCATAGAAAAAGATGATGTTGCGATTGTGCCGTTGGCTACACCTATTTTGGCAGGACCGGGCACAATAACTACGGTGATGGCTTTATCCGGCAGTTATTCCTCCGCTCTCATAGGGACACTGCTGGTAATGTTAGCTTTCATCACAGTTTTATTAGTAACGTTTTTACTTTTTTATCATGCTCCATGGGTTCGACAACATTTGTCTCAAACGACGACCAATTTGATTACACGTATGATGGGTCTTCTCCTGACTGTAATCGCCGTGCAAATGGCGTCCACAGGAATCGCCGGACTCTTTCCCGGCTTGCGCTGACCTTGCTATTCCCACTTCATACAAATGCGAAATTACCATAAATATAGAAATGCTAGGAGAAGTTGCAGTTTTGAGGTGTGATGGTTAGGGTGACACATGCTCACACAGGCTATGCAGTTAGATTAACTTGTAAAGGTTAACAGTTAACGGAGGAGATGGCTCAATCATAGAGTTATTGGTTGAGGTTAGGAGACAAGTGATATGAAACAGTCAGTATATATAGGCATCGACCTAGGAGGTACATCTGTTAAGATGGGCCTTGTAGATCAACTAGGTAATATTCTTGATACTCTGGAAAAACCTACGCCAGTTAAGGCTGGATACCATCAAGTATTAGCGGTGTTCTCACAAATGGCGGAACAACTTTGTCGGGAAAGTGATTATGAATGGGAAAATATCATTGGCGTAGGGGTTGGAGTTCCAGCGCTTCTAGATCTGCCAGAGGGTATTGTGGTCGAGGCCGTTAACCTTGGCTGGTATGATGTCCCTTTAAAGCAAGATCTAGAAAGACTATGGCCGGTGCCAGTGATCGTTGATAATGACGCGAATGCAGCCGCGCTGGGAGAAATGTGGAATGGAGCTGGAAAGGGAGCCTTACACTTAATCTGTCTGACCCTGGGCACTGGAATCGGTGGTGGCGTCATTATTAACGGCGATATTTATCAAGGCGCAAATGGATGTGCGGGAGAAGTGGGGCACATGACGGTTAAGCATCATAGTGGACGACGTTGTAATTGTGGTAGAAAGGGCTGCCTAGAAACTGAAGCATCAGCGACGGCCATCGTATTAGATGCACTGGAACAGGTAAAGGGGATTTCAAAGGGATTGCTGAAAGAAGAATATGACAAGACGGGGACAATGACAGCCAAAGCAGTGGTGCAATTGGCGCAACAGGGGGACTTTGTCTGCCAGGAAATCATCGTAAAAGTAGGCTGCACCCTAGGAAATGCGCTGGCCCAAATGTGCTTTTTGTTGAATCCTGAGATAATTGTGATTGGAGGAGGCGTCGCACAGGCCGGTAAGATTCTTTTTGACTCCATAATTGAGGCTTTTAATAAGGCAATTTTGCCAAGGGTAGCAGAAAGTACAATCATTGTACCGGCAAAGCTTGGAAATCAGGCTGGGGTGACAGGTGCAGCCTGGTTAATTCATCGAAAATTTACATTAGAACTATAAATGCCTTAAATTTTATGTTTATAACATAGTTCGTATGATTTAGTGGATAAATCTCCATAATATAAGGGAACCTCGCAGAATGTTAAATTTCTGAGTTGTCCATTCTGAAAGGATCAGTGGGTGGGGGTTCCTGACTTATTTTTAAAGGAGGTTAATCTATGCTTTCGAACGAAACGGTTTCCCCTGAGGAAAACAATAATGCGCCCCTAACCAATCTAAAGGAAGTTGGACAAATTAAGATCCCGGATGCGACTGAAAGGATTTACTGTTTGTCGATTATTGGACAAATCGAAGGACATCAAATCTTACCTCCCCAATCGAAGACAACGAAATATGAACATATCATTCCACAACTGCTCGCAGTTGAGCAAAATCCTAAAGTTGAGGGAATTCTGGTGATATTAAATACAGCCGGTGGGGATGTCGAAGCAGGTTTGGCGATCGCTGAAATGATCAGTAGTTCAAGTAAACCCTCTGTTTCGTTAGTGCTTGGCGGTGGGCACAGTATTGGAATCCCGATAGCAGTCTGTTGTACTAGAAGCCTCATAGCCCCCACTGGGACAATGACGGTCCACCCCATTCGGTATACCGGGTTAGTCATCAATGGACACCAACAGTTTGACTATTTACAAAAAATGCAACAACGGATTGATCACTTTATCTATTCCCATTCGAAAATAAGTCAAGAAAAATTAGAAGAATTCATGTTTAAAACCGGAGAATTAGCCCAAGATATTGGAACAATTCTTATAGGACAAGAAGCGGTTGATGCTGGATTAATTCATGCTGTAGGCGGAGTAAAGGAAGCTTTTAAAGAACTAAATAGCTTAATTGCAAAAAGCTCAACAAAATAAAGTTTTCTTTAACAGTTTCTTGACAGGAAAAAGCGGTGAAAGCCGCTTTTAGCATATATTTAAACCATAGTTAAAGTAAACTTGGCTGGCGCCAAGCCTTAGCGATGGCGGTCGCCTTAGTTGCAGAAAGTATATAACAAAGAGTTATACTTTCTGACAGTAGAACGAAATATGACATTGCATGTCTTGTCTTGCGTATTTTCCTTAAAAAAAAGGAATACGTTTTTTTTTGTGGAATTTATACGGAGTTAACGATAAAAACTAAAAAATTATGTTTGGGGGATGTTCTGTGGCGAACACAAGAAGACGCCGCAAGAAGAATACGTTGGTCAACGCTAGAGTAAGCACTTTGAAAGCGGCAATACGCAATGAAGTCATAGGGATTTTTGTGGTTGGAATGGCTTGCTTTGGACTAGTCGCACTTTACTCTGACAGGAGTGGCGTGATCGGCGCACAAATTAAACACCTTTTAACAGTTGTGGCTGGGGGTGGAAGAGTCTATATACCCATTATGGTGGGAGCATGGGGTCTTGCTTATATGAACCAGCGTACTCCCCGTTTGGGAGCCAAAGTCGTGGGAGCAATTCTTCTTTGGCTTGTTTTCCTTGGGCTTCTCCACCTACAATTACCAGGCGTAGAGGCATTTTCCAAGACTGATATCTTCAGTGAAGGAAAGCTTGGGCACGGCGGCGGTATGGTCGGTGCCGGGGTCACAGCCTTGTTGAAACCAACGGTCGGCATTCTTGGAAGTTACGTTATTTTGATTATGGGTGCTTTCATGGGGGCACTACTGATCACCAACCGTTCTTTAATCCGCGGAGTAAAAGAAGTTAGTCAAGTGGGTAAAGAATCAGGGCAATGGGTGAAACACCAAGTGCACGATTTTGTCTACGTTCTAAAAAATACTGACGAAGAGAATTTGGCTTCTAAGGACTCTGGTTCACAGACTGACCTTAAAGCACAGGGCAAAATTATTAAAAAAGCAGGAACTCCACCAAGAGGCCTAACACGTGCGTTAGATCCTGATGTTGTCGAGCGACCGCTAGTGATCAAAACACTTGAAGATCAAAATGAACCTCCCACCGACACCCGCGAAACAAACGAACCCAAGGGACAGTTAGGGTTTGATAAAACGTTCGGAGTTGTTCAGGGTAATAAAATTATGCCACCCGGAAAGGTGACAAGCACGCCCATTTCTCGTCAGACACGGGAAGATGGTAATTTCGAGCTTCCTTCAGTGTCGTTATTAAATAAAGCATTAAAACTTAAAAATCCCAGACTAAATAAAGACTTAGCCGATAATGTAAGAATCCTTGAAGAGACGCTCGCTAGTTTTGGTGTGAAGATAAAAGTGACACAGGTGACTCAAGGACCCGCCATTACACGATATGAAGCACAACCTGCTCCCGGTGTGAAGGTCAGTAAAATCACAAATTTGGCCGATGATATTGCACTTAGCTTAGCTTCTGCTGATGTACGTATTGAAGCACCTATTCCTGGAAAATCAGTCGTAGGTATAGAGGTTCCTAATAAAGAGATCGCAATGGTGCATTTCCGAGAAGTTTTAGAAACACCGGAATATCAAGGGGCCACAAGTAAGTTAACGGTGTGCTTAGGTAAAGATATCACGGGGACTCCTGTGATCGCCGACTTAACGAAAATGCCGCATCTGTTGATTGCGGGAGCCACAGGCTCTGGGAAATCGGTGTGCATTAATACTCTAATTCATAGTATTCTATTTAAGGCTCGCCCGGATGAAGTGAAGTTTTTATTGGTTGATCCTAAAAGGGTTGAGCTGTCGAACTATAACGGGATCCCTCATTTAATTGCACCGGTTGTGACCGATCCGAAGAAAGCAGCAGGTGCTTTAAAGTGGATCGTCACTGAAATGGAGACCCGTTATGAATTGTTTGCTTCAGCGGGTGTGAGAGACATCGTTCGTTATAACTTTCTGCGTACTCAGGATAAACAGGAAGATCATCCCCCCTTGCCGTATGTTGTGGTGATCATTGATGAGTTAGCTGATCTCATGATGGTGGCGCCCGGTGATGTGGAGGATGCGATCTGTCGTTTGGCTCAAATGGCTCGTGCTGCTGGCATTCACCTGATTGTTGCGACTCAACGTCCTTCAGTTGACGTGATCACGGGGATTATCAAAGCAAACATACCGTCCCGAATCGCCTTTGGGGTTTCCTCACAAACGGATTCAAGGACCATTCTGGATATGAACGGAGCAGAAAAACTATTAGGTCGCGGAGATATGCTTTACTATCCCATGGGCTCGAGTAAGCCGCTTCGTGTACAGGGATGTTATTTGGGCGATAAAGAAGTGGAAAATGTCGTTACATTTTTACAAAACCAAGCGAAGCCTGAGTACCAAGAAATTCCTGACATGGCTTTAGGAAAGGCGAAAGCAGAAGAGATGGAAGATGAACTATTCTATCAGGCTGCTCAGCTTTTCATTGAAGGTGGAACCGCTTCTGTCTCTCTATTACAACGGCGCTTACGTATTGGGTATACGCGAGCCGCTCGCTTGATGGACTTTCTCGAGGAAAAAGGGGTTGTGGGTGGATATGAAGGCTCAAAACCGCGTGAGGTTCTCATGACAAGAGGACAGTTTGAGTTGAAGTTTGGGCAATGGAGAGATGAACTAACACATTAGTTGCATTATATTGCTGTAGCATTTATGATTAGAAGGGAGAATACCGCCAAATTGGAAGGAATTTAGCATGTTTAAGGAGATTAGTGTTCAAGAACTTAAAACTCTACATCAACCAATTCTTGTGGATGTGCGCTCAGAGGGTGAATTTGCTGAAGCAACGCTTCCGGGTGCGGTAAATCTTCCTCTGTTTGATAACGTAGAACGTGCTCAGGTTGGTACAACATATACACAGTCTACACCGAGTTTGGCTCGTGAACTGGGCTTGAAGTTAATTAGTCCGAAATTACCTCAATTAGTTAAAAAAATAGAGGAACTATCGAAAAATGGTTCTATTGTACTTTTTTGCTGGAGAGGTGGGATGCGCAGTAAAGCCCTGGCGACGGTCGTTGATTTAATGGGCATTACAACATACCGTTTAATAGGGGGATATAAAGCGTACCGTAGTCAAATCGTCGATTTTTTTCAAACTAGACTTCTTCCTTTTCAAGTTGTGGTGCTTCGTGGCAATACCGGCGTTGGAAAAACAGACCTTTTGGGACAATTACGGGCGGCGGGGTACCCTGCGGTTGATCTTGAAAAACTTGCCAATAATAGAGGGTCAGTTTTTGGAGCAATGGGTCTAGGGGATCCTCCATCCCAAAAAAAATTCGAAGGATTATTGTATGAGGATCTAATAGCCTTAAGCAAATTCTCTTATATTATTGTAGAATGTGAGAGTAAACGAATTGGTAGAGTTACGCTACCCGCAAATTTCTATACAGCAATGCAAGAGGGTATACAAGTCCTCCATTGCGATTCTGTGGGGAATCGGGTACAGCGCTTGTTAAAAGAGTATACCTCAGTACCCAATGCATTGCAGGAGATTGGCGTTGCTTTGGAGAGGCTGATCAAAACTTTAGGTCATGTTAAAGTCCGAGAATTACGTACTTTGTTAGAAAAAGGCTGTTTGGATGTCTTCACAGAGCGACTACTGCTTGAGTATTATGACAAACTCTATGCCTATCCCAATGAACAAAGCTCAGAGTACGCTTTTTGTTTGAATTATGAAGAGCCGGTGAAGGCCTTAAGGGAGTTGGAATGCTATCTCAATGAAAAGGTGGCCCAACCAAGCGGAGAATCTGCTGTATTTGGAGTACGATATTCAGCAAAATAAACCAGGTTTGCTTGGAGCAGTGACGACATTGATTGGGATGCTGGATCTAAATATTATATCGGTCACGGGTATTGGTCAGACTAGAAGAGGGCTTCTGTTAGAGGTTCAATCTGAGGCCAAAGTGAGAGCGTTACATGAAACGTTGAACGAAGTGGGAGCCATTAAAGTGACAGCATTCCGCCCTCCTACTTTGTCAGATCGGATCGCGTTACGCCATGGCAAGCGTTTGGATATGGCTGAGATGAATCCTCCCACTTATCGGTTTGTTCGTGAAGACTTAGGGGTGCTTGTTGACTTTTTAGGAGATACCTTATTAGAAGGCGGAAACCGTATTATTGGTATACGGGGAATGCCTCGTGTGGGGAAAACAGAAGCGGCTATTGCAGCCTGCGTGTACGCCAATAAACGATGGATTTTGTTATCGTCGACGATCATTCGTCAAACGATACGGACTGACTTACTACTCGATGAGTCAGAGGAGAGCATTTTTCTGATTGATGGCATTACAAGTACAACGAGGGGAAACAAGGAGCATTGGTCTTTAATACAGAAAGTATTACAAATGCCAACGATCAAGATGATTGAACACCCAGATGTTTTTATCCGAGATGGACGTCTGGAAGTTGACTTTGATTTTATTATCGAAATCCGCCATCATGAGGAAGACGTGATTCGAATTGAGGATATTTCCATGAGTGTCAATGCATTCGACTTGAGCTGATGGTGAGAAAAGGGGGACTTATAAATGGCAGGAGAAGGACAAATGCTCCAGGCCGCAAGGGAAGAAAAGCAATGGAGTTATGTGTATACTGAGGAGATAACGAAAATTCGTGTGCGATATATAAAGGCACTCGAAGAAGAACAATATGAGATACTCCCAGGAGCAACTTACGTTAAGGGGTATTTACGAACCTATGCAAAACAATTGGGTTTAAACTCGGATGACATCATCGCACTTTATAATGCGACAGCGGCGCCTGAGCCGGTCCTCGCTCTTGAAGTACCGAATTCACTGGTGAAAATCCCCACCAATTGGGTTAGACCAGCCGTTATAGGGGGCATAGCAGCTTTGGCGATCGTGTTGGTCATTGCAATTGCTGCTTTCAGCCGTTCCGGTAGTAAAACCGTAGATCCTTCATACACTCCAGCAGCCTTACCAAGTGCACCGCAAGCAGAGGCGGTTACGCCAGCACCTAGTCCAGTTGTTCCTACTCCGCCGACCGTTGTAGCTGCTACACCAGAAGGTTTGACCGCACAGCTGGTTTTTACACAAAAGTGTTGGATCGAGTTCACGATTGACGGACAGCCTTCTTCTCAGGCAGTATTTGAAGCGGGTACAACGAAAGAACTCAAAGGTACAAGCAAAATTGAATTGGTTAAAATCGGAAATGCAACAGGCCTTTCGGTGACGTTAAACGGCAAGGCACTGCCAAGTTTTAAAGACGGGGGTAAAGTCGTTAACAATGTTGTTCTAAATCAAGAGACTTTAAAAACACTATAATAGTGTAACGATAAGGGAGCGTTTATTATGGCTAAAGATTGTTCATTTGATATTGTTTCCAAAGTGGATATGCCAGAGGTGGAAAATGCCGTTGCGCAGGCTAAAAAAGAGCTTGCCAATCGATTCGATTTTAAGAACAGCAAATCATCCATTAATCTTGAGACAGATAAGATCATCTTGGTTTCAGATGACGATTTCAAATTGTCAAACGTTGTAGACATTCTTGAAAGCAAACTCGTTAAGAGAGGCGTTTCCTTGAGAGCCTTGGAGTACGGAAAAGCTCAACCGGCTGCAGGCGACACTGTCAAGCAGGAAGTTAAACTGGTACAAGGTATTGCTCAGGAAAAGGCAAAACTGATTAATAAGGTCCTTAAAGACAATAAAATAAAAGTAGGGAGTTCCATACAAGGCGAGGAAATTCGGGTGACTGGTAAGAACAAAGATGACTTACAAGCCGTCATTACCTTACTACGTAAGGAAGACTTCGGCATCGAACTACAGTTTATCAACTATCGTTAAGAGGGGTTGCCCCTCTTTTCTGGTTTGTAATTGGATAAAGAAAACTAACATCAGGTGGAGTTATATCACCCATTGATGACTAATCGCGTTGTGTTTAAGCAGAAAGGTGAGATTATGCGCATACGGAATTTTTTGCCCATGAATCGGTCGGATATGGAGGCGCGTGGATGGGATGAACTCGATTTTCTCCTCATTACCGGCGACGCCTATGTAGATCATCCAAGCTTTGGAATTGCTATTATTGCTCGTATTTTAGAAAAACATGATTTCCGTGTGGGAATTTTGGCCCAGCCGGATTGGAAGGATCTCCGAGACTTCCGAGCGATGGGGAAACCCCGCCTAGCGTGTATGATTACTGGTGGGAATCTCGATTCCATGGTAAATCACTATACGGCTGCCAAAAAGAAACGGCATAAAGACGCCTATTCTCCTGGAGCAAAGTCAGGGCTTCGTCCAGACAGAGCTACCATCACTTATTCAAACCGCGTACGGGAAGCACTTCCCGGTGTTCCTGTTATTATAGGCGGAATCGAGGCTTCATTGCGACGTTTTGCTCATTATGACTACTGGAGTAATGACGTGAAACGCTCTATTCTACTGGATAGTCAAGCTGACTTGCTTGTCTTTGGGATGGGTGAAAATGCGATTGTAGAGGTCGCAGAACGTCTAAATAACGGGGAACTGATTGATCAAATTTCGGATGTAAGGGGGACAATGGTCCCTGTGACAGGGGACGCTATGCCTCAAGATACCTATGTTCTTCCAAGTTTCGATGACGTTGTCGCAGACAAGAAGAAATATGCTCAAGGTTTTTGGGTGCAATATAACCAGCAGGACCCTTTTCGAGGGAAACCCATGTTTCAGCCTCATGGGCACAACAAAAGCGTGCTGCAAAACCGTCCCGCACTTCCTTTGTCACAAGCAGAAATGGATGCAGTTTATGCCCTGCCTTTTATGGGGACGTATCATCCCATTTATGAAGATCAAGGGGGAGTCCCGGCAATCGAGGAAGTGGAATTTAGCCTCACTAGCGTCCGCGGATGTTATGGAGCATGCTCTTTTTGTGCGTTAACGTTTCATCAAGGGCGAATTATTCAAAGTCGAAGTGCTGAATCGATTATTCGAGAAGCAGAACAAATGACTTGGAATGATCGCTTTAAAGGATATATTCATGATGTAGGGGGCCCGACCGCCAATTTCCGTCGGCCGGCATGCAAGGAACAATTAGTCAGGGGAGCTTGTTCACATAAACAGTGTCTCTTTCCTGAGCCTTGCGATAACCTTGAAAATGATCATGAGGAATACCTAGAACTCTTGCGCAGCTTGCGTAGTTTGCCAAAGGTAAAGAAGGTGTTCGTCCGTTCTGGTATCCGTTATGATGCAGTTTTAGCAGATGAAAAATCTGGAGCTGGGTTTATACGTGAGCTTTGTGAGCACCACGTCAGTGGCCAACTGAAAGTCGCACCAGAACATGTCAGTGAGGAAGTTCTTCGTCTCATGGGTAAACCCGGGAAAGCGGTGTACGAAGAATTTGTGCAGAAGTTCCATGAGGCCAATGAAGAACTAGGGAAAGAACAATATCTGGTACCCTATTTGATGTCTTCTCACCCAGGAAGTACCTTGAAAGAAGCCGTCGAATTGGCTGAATATGTTCGAGACATGGGTGTCAATCCAGAACAAGTTCAGGACTTTATCCCCACGCCTGGAACACTATCCACTTGTATGTATTACACCGGCTTAGATCCTCATACTATGGAAGAAGTTTATATCCCTCGAAGCATGCATGAAAAGGCAATGCAAAGGGCTTTGATTCAGTACCGTAATCCTAAAAACCATGAGTTAGTGGAAGCAGCCTTACGATTAGCTCATCGTGAAGATCTAATAGGGTATGGACCAAAATGTCTGATTCGACCTAGAAAGTATATAAAAACAGGATCGACAGAGGCGGATGGGACACCAAGTAAACCGAGTAAGGGACGCGTGAGAAGATCAGGCATGAAGAGCAAGGTCGTTTCTGACAAAGAGGCGCCATATAAAGGTACGACGGGTAAAGAGGCACCGTATAAAGGTGCGACTGGCAAAGCAGCACGGCATAAAGGTGCGACCGGTAAAACGGCACCGTCTAGAGGCGTTCAGGGTGAAGAAACGTTGTACAAGGGTGCACAGAGTAAAGAACCACGCTATAAAGGTGCGCGAAGCATAGAAGCACCGAACAAAGCTTTACAGGGCAAAGAGTCACGCTACAAGGACGCTCGTAGAGAAGAGTCCGCATCCGACAAAGGTGGGCCAGGTAAAACTGGACGCTATAAGGATTCGAGGAGTGTAGAAAAAGCACCTTACAAGAGTGCGCCAGGTGAAACCAGAGGCTATAAAGCAGAGCGGAGCATAGTATCCCCATACAAAGGCGCGCCAGGCGAAGCGGGCGGCCACAGGGACGCGCGTAGTGCAGAAGCTGCACCGTATAAAGGAGCTCGAGGCAAAGCAGGCGACTACAAGGATGCACGGAGTGTAGAGGTAGCGCCTTACAAAGGTGCGCCAGGCAAAGCAGGTGGCTACAAAGACGCCCGTAGTGCTGCGGCACCGTATAAAGGTGTACGGACCAAAGAAGTAGCCTACACTGGGGCGAAGACAAAAGAAGCACCCAGCGAGGGTGTTCAAGACAAGGAAAAAGCTCGATTCTGGAGAGGTGCCGATAACTTACTCCACAAGGGCAAAAGAAAACATCGTGGTGGCAAAAAAGATAAGTAAAAGATCGTGAATATAAAAAGCGGCGTAAGTAGGTAATACCTACTTACGCCGCTTTCCGTCGTTGCGTGATCCCGTCATGATCCAACGTGGTCACGTGCATGCACCGCGCCTTTGCGTCAACAAACACAAACAGAGGGCGCTGAACGTGCTAAGACGCTTACTCCCACTCTCCAAACTCCCCAATTAACGTATCCTCAACTTCATCAAGGGTAACCCTACCAATCTCCTTAGTGTGGCCGTCTTCTGACCATTCAAGGAAATCTTCGTACGTTAATTCAGGTTCTTCATAGTAGAATTTCAGAAAGGAAAACCATGTTTCCTCTGAGTGCCTGTCCTCTTCGTAACGAAGTAGGTAGTACTCAGTCTCTTCAAGCGTACTGTGAAAAAAGATTGCATGGCCGGGCACGATCAAAACAACATGGGCATCTGGATACTCACGGCCACCAAACTGAAGGGTAAAAGACTGCAAGTGAGTTTGATCATTTGCCCGTTGAAGGGAGTCGGGCGATTGTCCGCTATTGGCGACCCAGGTATAAATAGCTTCCGTAGCTTGGGTGTTTTCCATTTCTTCCGCAATATCGTCGAGGCGGCGAGATGCAATGGGGGGTAGAGTGAATTCTAGGCAGTTTTTAGAACGACAGTGGTATATTGGTACATTCTGTATGCGGCCTACACCATGGGCCAAGTCAACAGGAATGGTTCGGGTTGTCAGATATCCAATATCTCCACAGCCGCACGCGTCGATTGGTTCTAAAGTTTCATCAAACACACAGACACCTCACTAATGTTTCTTAAGAGCTTAATTCTACAAGGATTATATAACTCCTTTTAACCTTTATGCATTAAATATTGCCATTTAACACAAACTTTACACAGTGTTAATATAGGCTTAACGTTTGTATGGTACATTAGGGCTGTACAAATTGAGTAATTTGATAGGGGGAAATCTTGTGTTTGCGAATAAGAGTAAATTTCTAACTGGTATATTAACAGGTGTATTGGCTCTTTCTTTGGTAGGGTGCGGAGCATCTTCAGGTGGAGACAAAGCCAAACCGGTTAACCTAACTGGGGCAGGAAGCACCTTTGCTTATCCACTACTCAACAAACAAATCGAGGAATATCGCAAGAATAACTCAACGACTATGATTAACTATCAAGGCGTAGGCAGTGGCGCAGGAATTAAGCAAGTTACCGAGCAAACCATTGATTTTGGGGCAACGGATGGCCCTATGACAGATGATCAGCTTAAGGCTGCAAAAGGCGGTAAAATTCTTCAAGTTCCCTTAACACTTGGCGCTGTAGCCGTGACTTATAATATTCCCAATGCCCCCAAAGATCTTAAATTAGCACCCGCAGTACTCGCTGATATTTTTCTTGGCAAAATTACCAATTGGAATGATCAGAAGATCGCGGCCGATAATCCTGGTGTTACGTTGCCGGATTTAAAGATTGCTGTTGTTCGTCGGTCAGATGGTAGCGGAACCACCTATATTTTCTCAGACTATCTTAGCAGTATAAGCCCGGACTGGTTAAGTAAGGTCGGTAAAGGAACCTCTGTGAATTGGCCCATTGGAATTGGCGGTAAAGGAAATGCCGGTGTGGCGGGTGCCATCACCCAAACTCCTGGTGCTATTGGATATGTAGAGCTCGCTTATGCTGTTCAAAACAGCCTTTCCTTTGCTACATTGCAAAACAAAGAAGCAAAATGGGTTGCGCCCTCGCTTAAAGGAGCTTCCGCTGCAGCTGCAGCGTCCAAGATCCCTGATGACATGAGAGTGTCGCTGGTCAATGCTCCTGGTGCTGAGACTTATCCGATTGCGGGTTTCACTTGGGGCTTAATCTATCAGGATCAAAAGGACAAAGACAAAGGGACAGCGCTTGTCAACTTCCTGAACTGGTCAATTCATGACGGACAAGCACTTTCTGAAGAACTACTCTACGCGAAGTTACCTGCAGAATTAGTGACTCGCGAAGAAACAATGCTTAAAACCATCACCTCCGGTGGGCAACCTTTGCTAAAGTAAAGGATTGAAGCATACTTCAGGTGGAGTTTTAACTCCATCTGAAGTTCAGCTAAGCTGATCCCGCCGCTTAGCGTCACTAAGACTCTCACTTATAAAGTGGGAGCCTTAGTGACGCTAAGCCATCGGCCATAGTGCGTAAAATGTCATTAATAGTGGAATAGGCTCAGCTGGTGCTGGGCTTTTGCATGTTCATAATGTATACTTGTTAAGTACATATCAGCACTTTGTCAGAATGAGGAAGGTGGAAGGATCAGAAGATATGAGTAAAAAGACGAAACTCACAGCTTCATTAGGAGATAAGACCTTGCGTTTACTGACACTTTTGATGGCCATTAGTGTTTTGGTTCTTATGGTTTGGATGGGGTGGCAGCTGTATGCCTCAGCACGTCCAAGTATCGACAAGTTTGGCTTTAGCTTCATCACCGGTCGGGTGTGGGATCCAGTCAAGGAACAATTTGGTGCCCTTCCGTTTATCTATGGAACATTAGTTACCTCTTTTTTGGCCTTAATCATTGCAGCGCCAATTGGTCTTGGAGTGGCAATTTTCCTTAATGAGATGGCAACCTCCAAAGTGCGTTCTGTTATTGCCTTTCTGGTCGAGATGCTTGCTGCAATTCCCAGTGTCGTTTACGGATTATGGGGAATTTTCGTCTTAGCTCCCTGGCTGAGACAAACGGTCGAACCTGCTCTCGGCAAGTGGTTCGGATTTATTCCACTATTTCAAGGCACGCCACTGGGCTTTGGTATGTTAGCGGGTGGGCTGATTTTGGCCGTTATGATTCTGCCAACGATCGCCGCGATTTCTGGAGAAGTTATGGCAGCAGTGCCGAAGGAACAGCGGGAAGCAGCCTTAGCCTTGGGTGCCACGAAATGGGAAATGATCCGCATCTCGGTTCTGCCCTATGCTAAATCAGGAATTCTAGGTGGGATTATGCTAGGTTTAGGTCGAGCTCTCGGAGAAACAATGGCGGTCACCATGGTGATCGGAAATCGTCCTGATATTCTCCCCTCCTTGTTTGCCCCCGCATATTCTATCGCCGCGGTGATTGCCAACGAGTTTACAGAAGCGACATATGATCTATATTTAAGTGCTCTTGTTGAAATCGGTCTTATTCTTTTTGGTATCACGCTTATATTGAATGTTTTTGCTCGGCTTCTTGTTTGGTCTGTAGCACGTGGACCGAAGGGAGGAATCTCGTAATGCATGATCGCATACGTAAATATCGCAACCGGATGATGATGGGTATTTTTATTGCTGCGACACTTCTTGCACTTATTCCACTGTTCGGAGTTCTCGGCTACGTTGTTGCGAATGGAATTAGTGCCTTGAACTTGGAATTTTTCACGAATTTACCCAAGGCAATGGGTGCTCCTGGTGGTGGGATGGCAAATTCCATCGTGGGGACACTAACCATGGTTTTAATTGCCAGTCTTATTGGGATTCCTGTCGGTATTCTTGCGTCAATATATTTGACAGAGTATGATCGGACCAGTTGGTTCAGTATTGGAGTTCGTTTTGCCACTGATGTGTTGACTGGGATTCCTTCAATTATTGTCGGTATCGTAATATACACTGCCGTGGTTTTGAAGATGGGGCATTTTTCTGCTTTAGCAGGAGGGCTTTCACTTTCAATCATTATGATTCCTCTGATTATTCGTTCGACAGAAGAAATGCTGAAACTTGTTTCCCATTCGATCAGGGAGGCGGGTTACGCCCTAGGAATTTCCAAAGGTAAGACTATTTTGAGAATTGTCTTACCAACGGCTGCGAAGGGGATCATCACAGGGGCAATGCTAGCCGTTGCCCGTGTTTCTGGGGAGACTGCCCCGTTACTGTTCACGGCATTAGGAAATCAGTACTGGGCTCGTTCTTTGAATGAGCCGACAGCAGCCTTACCTGTTCAAATTTATCAGTATGCTACGTCGCCCTATAAAGAGTGGCATCAACAAGCTTGGGCGGGGTCCTTAGTTTTAATTTCACTGGTCGTTATTCTTAATTTAATTGCGCGTTTTGCCTTTCGCTCGCGGAGCAACTAGAAGGAGGTGGCTTTCTAAATGGGTCAGAGTCTGAGTGTTCGTAACCTTGAAGCTTGGTATGGGTCTAATAAAACCCTTAAAGGTATAAACATGGAAATCGCCCCAAATCAAGTAACGGCGATCATCGGCCCTTCAGGGTGCGGAAAATCTACCTTCGTGCGATGTATTAACCGTATGCATGAAACTTTACCAGGAACAAAAGTAAAAGGTGAAATCATTTTGGATGGCGAAAGTATTTTTGATCAAGATCCCGTGGCATTACGTAAAACGGTTGGCATGGTGTTTCAAAAGGCAAATCCGTTTCCGTCTATGAGTATTTATGAAAATGTTGTGGCGGGGCTCAGACTGAATGGAATGACCAGCAAGAAAAAATTACAAGATAGTGCGGAGAAAAGTTTACGTATGGCAGCGTTGTGGGATGAAGTAAAAGATCGCTTGAATTATTCAGGCATGAGCTTGTCAGGTGGACAGCAACAGCGACTATGCATTGCTAGGGCACTGGCGGTAGAACCATCGGTACTGCTTATGGATGAGCCGGCCTCAGCCTTAGATCCAATTGCAACGACGCATATCGAAGAATTAATCAGGCACCTAAAAGAAATTTACACCATTGTCATTGTGACACATAACATGCAACAGGCGGCCCGCATAGCAGATTCCACGGCGTTCTTCTTGAGTGGAGAGCTGGTAGAACATGGGCCGACTTCTGAAATATTTACGAATCCACGCGATAAGCGAACTGAAGACTATATTACAGGACGTTTCGGATAAAGGAAACTGACTTCAGAATTCTGAAGTCTAGTTGAACTTATCCAGGGGCTTAGCACAATTAACTCGCACTTAAGAAGTGAGAATTTTAGTTTCGGTTTGCCATCGGATAAAGGAAACTTGCGATAAAATGAGGAGGATAATCAATGCGTCAGTCACTGAATGAAGGACAGCTAATATTGACTAAGTTACTTAAAGACATGGGCAAAGAAGTCGAACGGATCCTAAACGGGTGTATGGAATGCCTAATATCTCTTGACCGATCTAAGGCAGAGTTTTGGATTGCTGAGGATCAACTTGTCAATAATTTTGAACGGCAGGTGGATGATGAGTGTGTGCGTTTGATCGCAACTCAGCAGCCTGTTGCTAAGGATTTACGGAAAATTATTTCGGCCATGAAAATATCGACTGATCTTGAACGAATGGCCGATTTAGCAATCGGCATTGCTAAGATAGCGCGGAGAATTGAGGGACCTCTCTGTAAACCGCTTGTTGACATTCCCCTGATGGCTGAAAAGGCACTTGCCATGATGAGGCAGGGCTTAGAAGCTTATAGCAACGAGGACATGGAACTCGCCCATAATCTGGCGGAACAAGATGACGCAGTGGATCATCTGTATAATCGAGTCGTGCGTGATCTCTTAGTCATCATGTCAGAAAACCCAGAGGTCATAGATCAAGGGCTGTACTTGACTTTTGCAGGTCGCTATCTCGAACGTTTTGCTGACCATGCAACAAATATTGGGGAAAATGTCATCTATATCGCGACAGCTGAACGCAAGGATCTTAACAAATAGCTTTCAAACTAGAACCACAGGGTAAGGAGGCATCGAACCGTCTCTTTTGCTGTGGTTAATTTTTTTTGACCTTGTGGGAGTGTTGGTTTATACTAGGATACGTAGACCAATGATTATGGGGTGTAAGGTTGACTAAAAAAGTAGCAGTTGTCACTTTGGGATGCGCAAAGAATCAAGTAGACAGTGAAATAATGTCTGGATTACTTGCCCAAAATTATATCTTTATAGAAAATCCCGAAGAAGCGGATATTATTGTGGTGAATACATGTACATTTATTCAATCGGCAAAGGAAGAATCGATTGAAACAATTTTTCAGATGTCTCGCTTTAAGGAATCTGGAAAATGTCAGACACTGATTGCCACAGGTTGCTTAGCGCAGCAGTACGGACAAGATCTAATGCAGGATATTCCTGAATTAGATGGTGTACTAGGAACAGGAAATATTGATGATATCGAGAAATTAGTACAAGCTTCCGAGGGGACACGAACGACGCTTATTAAAGGAGGAACACCTGATTTCCTTCACAACGAGTTGATGCCCCGTAAACGATTCACGCCCAATTACTTAGCCTACGTGAAGGTTGCAGAAGGCTGCGATAACTATTGTACCTTTTGTGTTATTCCTTATGTTCGCGGACGTTTCCGCAGCCGCCCGGAGGAATCTGTGATACGTGAAGTTCAGGAAATGGCCGCTCAAGGTGTTAAGGAAATTATGGTAATTGCCCAGGATACCACGCGCTATGGACAAGATCTTAATGGAGAACTCCGCCTTCCTCAGCTCCTTCATCAGTTGGCTCGTATAGAGGGTATTGAGTGGATTAGACTCATGTATTGCTATCCTGACAGGTTCACTGATGAACTGATTGAAACGATGCGTCAGGAACCCAAAGTCTGTCGGTATATTGATTTGCCGTTACAACATGCAGATCCTAAGATATTAAAAGAGATGAATCGACGCGGGACGATCGAAGAGGCAGAAAGGCTGATTGGAAAATTGCGCGCCGCAATGCCAGACATCACCCTTCGGACAACTATGATCACGGGCTTTCCTGGGGAGAGTGAACAAGAATTTCAAACGTTGGTTGATTTTATTGAACGCGTTCAGTTTGATCGTCTAGGGGTGTTTGCTTATTCTCAAGAAGAGGATACACCCGCCGGCAAAAGACAAGATCAAGTTTTACCAGAAGTTCGTGAACAACGTAGGGAACAAATTATGAAGCTCCAACAAGGAATCTCTCTAGAGCGACAGCAGCGCTGGGTTGGTCGGGTGGTTACGGTGTTGGTTGAGCAGAAACAGCCTGACGGACAGTGGATGGGACGGACTGAAGGAGATGCTCCAGAAATTGACGGGCAGGTTTATATCAAAAGTACTGAGACCTCAATTCAGGTAGGCGACCTGATTAAAGTTCGCATCCTTGAGGCGGATAGCTATGATTTAATAGGAGAGGTTGTTTCGTGAATTTACCCAATCGCTTAACAATGGCCCGGATTATTTTAATACCGGTGTTCATGACCTTTTTACTGCTTCAAATCCCCAGAGGGCATGATCTTTTTCCCCATCAAGATGTTGTGGCAGCAATCATCTTTATTTTGGCTGCCGCGACGGATGGTTTAGATGGCTATATCGCTCGCAAGCGTAATCAGGTCACAAATTTGGGTAAATTCATGGATCCGCTGGCCGATAAACTTTTGGTTTCCGCTGCCCTCATTTCCCTGGTAGAGCTTGGACAAGTAACGGCTTGGGTTGCTTGGATCATCTTGGCAAGAGAATTTGCCGTGACGGGACTGCGAGCCATAGCGGCGGTGGACAGAGTTGTCATCAGTGCAAGTAAGCTCGGTAAAATTAAGACGGTTTCGCAAGTGATTGCGATTTCGGCAATATTACTGCATGACTGGCCACTATCACTAATCGGAATTCAGATTGGTCAACCCTTTTTATACATCGCTTTGTTTTTCACGATTATTTCAGGTGTTGATTATTTGCTAAAAGCTCGTACGTTATTACAACATAAGTAGGTACGTGTCTTATTTCAAAGCCAAGTTTATTTTATAAAGAATGAGACGGTTAGGCACAAAGTATCGTGCTCTAATCGTCTCATTCTTTATTTGTATATTTTTGTCATATATGGGTACAAGATGTTCTCTGAATTGATATACTCCGTGATATACTAATCGTATTGCATAAAGTATAGCACAATGGAGGAAAATGAGATGGAAAAACAGCGGATACTGCTGATAATCTTAGTTGGCTTCTTAATATTTGGGCTGTTATTAGGGGGTAAGGTTGTCTACCAGAAACAATGGCTAGATGTTTCTCTTATGCGTCAAAGCCAGCAAATCCCAGGCGTTGTTTCCGCTAAAGTAGTGAATAATAAGGGCTTAAAAGAGGTGGATGTCGTAACTAACAAGATGACGAACCTCCGTCAAGCGAGCATTGACCTCCGAAAATTGGCCGATAATACACCGATTCGCTTCTTTGATCAAAATAATCAGGCGCTAAAAGAGGTATCGCGTCAAATTCAGTTTACATTGCAAGAAGGTCTTGCTACTGGCAACTTTACAGTTATGGAACAAAAGGTGAGGATCCAAGCGGAAAAAGCAGGAGCTCAGCTGGAATTAGAAATAGACAATGACGCCATTTACGTCATCTTGAATCAAGGTAATTCTCAACTAGTTGAAGTGATTGAACGGCATGGCCAAGCGAAGTATTTGCCGACTGAAAAGCAATAGGTCGGTTGGCAAAAGGAGGAGAGAGCATGATACTAGATATCTTTATGGGCTTGGGGGTAGGGATCTTTGCTTTTCTACTGGTCATGGGTTACAACGTAGTTCCTATTGGGTTGCTCGTTGGGGGCGCTTATTTACTTTGGACATTTGTCCTATCGCGTCAAGTATTGAAAAATGGAAATGGTGTTGCCATAGCGACCACCGCGATTGGATTTGAGGACATTGGAGGACAGGGTGTCGCGAAAAAGGAGCTTCAAGAAGCCTTGGATTTCTTACTTTACTCTGACCGGATGAAGGCTTTAGGAATTCGTCCATTGAAAGGAATATTGTTGTCGGGTCCCACCGGTACCGGGAAAACTTTATTGGCCAAAGCGGCTGCCAAGTACACCGATTCGGCGTTTTTGTCGGTATCGGGAAGCGAATTTGTAGAGATGTATGCAGGCGTCGGAGCAGAGAGGGTACGCGGACTGTTTCGGAGAGCACGAGAAATGGTGCGGAAGGAAAAGAAAACGAGTGCCATCATCTTCATTGATGAGATGGATATTTTAGGGGCAAAGCGTGGGAGCAATGTGTCACATCATGAGTATGACCAAACCCTGAATCAACTTTTAGTTGAAATGGACGGTTTAAAGGCAGAGCAAGGTTCCCCTATCCTAGTCATGGCGGCGACGAACCGCCCAGAAGCGTTGGATGCAGCGTTACTTCGACCAGGTCGTTTTGACCGGCAAGTTAAAGTCGATCTTCCCGATAAAGAAGGTCGAGTGGCCATTCTGAGAATTCACACGAAAAATAAACCGTTAGCCAAAGAGGTTAATTTAGAAGACATTGCCCACGAAACCTTTGGCTTCTCAGGCGCTCATTTGGAGAGTGTCACCAATGAGGCGGCAATCTTCGCTCTGCGTGGAGAGGCGACTGAGATTACTGAGCATCATTTACGCGAAGCAGTGGAGAAAGTGATGCTGGGTGAAAAACTTGATCGGAAGCCATCTAAAGAGGAATTAAGGCGTATTGCAATTCACGAGAGCGGACATGCCATGCTTGCGGAGAAGGTCAGACCTAACTCAGTTGCTCAGATTTCCATCCGTTCACGGGGTAACGCCTTAGGCTATGTTCGTCATTACCCAAAGGATGATTTATATCTATATACACAAGCAATGTTGGAAGATCAGATTATGGTGGCTTTAGCAGGTGCCCTTGCGGAAGAGGAAATTCTAGGTATGAAAAGCACAGGCGCCATGGGCGATTATGAACAAGCGCTTAGCCTCGTTGAAAAGTTGCTGCTCGCAGGGATGTCTTCCTTAGGTGTTATAGATGTTTCTCTCTTGAGTGCCGAACAGCGCCAGCCCGTAACGCGTTCGATCTTAGCAGATCTTGAACAACGTACGATGGAGACCCTTAAGAAGAATAAAGAAGTCTTGTTAAAAATTGCAGAAATTCTTGCTGATGAGGAAACTTTGAGTGGAGATGCTTTGCGAAACTATATAGAAAATGTTGCTTGAATGATCTGAACCTCTAATAAAGGGGTTCTTTTTTTTGATTTATGGGAAGGATAGTATTGGGTTTAGTGAGAATTAACTAAATAGAGAGAGTCGTCTAACATTTGCGTTGATATTAGGAGGGTGATAAACTATATGAAGGCTGAAATTGTCTCTACTGGGACGGAGTTATTACTGGGGGAAACCATGAATACGAGTGCTCATTTCTTGACTGGAAAGCTGTCTTCAATGGGCATTGAAGTAGACTATCATACGACGGTCGGGGACAATCCTGAGCGTTTAGAGCAGGTTTTACGTCAGGGAATCGGGCGATCAGATCTCCTCATTACAACGGGAGGATTAGGCCCTACGGTGGATGACTTGACGAAGGAACTTGTCGCAAAAGTTCTCGATCTTGAGATGGTGCTAGATCCCGCTAGTTTAGAACAGATTAAGCAGTTCTTTGGTCGTCGAAAAGCGCCTATGCCTGTGAACAATGAGAAACAAGCCTATTTTCCCAAGGACTCAAAAATATTACCCAATCCGATCGGAACGGCGCCTGGTGCCATCATTGAGAAAAACGGTAAGACCGTTATTATATTGCCGGGTCCTCCGTTCGAAATGACCCCTATGTTCGATAATTATGTTTGGTCAGTATTGCAACAAACGATTGAACCGGATGTCGAACGGATGAACGAACGCGTCCTAAAAGTGTTTGGTATGGGAGAATCGGCCATCGAGGAAGTGCTCACTGATTTGATGGGTCTTCCGAACTTGTCTATGGCGCTACTTGCCAAACGAGCGGAAATGCACATTCGCTTAGTGTCGAGAAGCCCGAAAGACCCCCAGGCAGCCGAAGAAGCTTTAAATCGGGCAGAAGAAGAAATTCAACGGCGGTTAGGTAACAAAGTATTCGGCCGTGATCAGGAAACCATGATTGGTATTGTTGGACAACTATTAAAACAAGAGCAGATAACGATTGCAACGGCAGAGTCGTGTACAGGCGGATTACTGGGTGCTGCCCTTACTCAAGAACCGGGAAGTTCTGGATTTTATCTGGGTGGAGTCGTTAGTTATTCTAATACTTTAAAACAAGGATTGCTAGGAGTAAGTAAAGAAAGCCTTGATAAATATGGTGCTGTGAGTGAAGAGGTTGCCAAGGAAATGGCGGAAGGAATCCGTTTAAAAGCCGGAGCCGATCTGGCCATTTCAACAACGGGTGTCGCGGGGCCAGATGGCGGCACTGATCAGAAACCGGTCGGTCTTGTTTATGTTGGACTAGCAACGCCCCAGGGTGTTCAAGTAGAAAAAATTCAGCTTTACGGAGAACGGGAGTCTGTGCGTCAGCTGACCGTTCAAGCGGCACTTAATAAGGTGAGACTGTACATGGTGAAATAGTGAAAGGAGAACATGATTCGGTGATGGTTGAACGTTTACAATCCTTTGGAGAACATCAATTAAGTGAACAGGTTTTACAGGCTCTGTCAGAAATGGGGTTTGAAGAACCTACCCCCATTCAAAAAGAAGCGATCCCAGTCGCGCTTGATGACCTTGACATTATTGGACAAGCCCAGACCGGGACCGGGAAAACTGCCGCCTTTGGAATTCCAATTACAGAAAAGGTGAATCCTAAATTTTTAGCGGTACAAGCACTGATCGTAACCCCTACTCGTGAACTGGCGATACAGGTGGCAGAGGAAATAGCCAAAATCGGAAAGTATCGACATGTCAAATCACTGCCAATTTACGGAGGGCAGCCAATTGATCGTCAGATCCGTGCCCTCCGAATGGGATATCAGGTCATTGTTGGAACGCCGGGGCGGCTAATTGACCATTTACACCGAGGAACACTTCGTCTGCAACATGTAAAAATAGTTGTGCTAGATGAAGCGGATGAAATGCTGGATATGGGCTTTATTGAAGACATTGAGAGCCTTCTAAGGGAAGTTCCCGCAGAAGATCGTCAAATGATGCTTTTTTCAGCAACGATGCCGCCTGGAATTCGCAAACTGGCTCAGACTTATATGAAAAAACCTCGTTCGGTCTCCGTGAGTCGGGATGAATTAACCGTTCCACAGATTGAGCAGGTTTTTTATGAGACGAGGGAAAACAATAAAGTGGATGCTTTGTGCCGAATTATTGATCAAGAGGAGATTGGGCAAGGCATTGTTTTTTGTAAAACAAAACGTGGAGTGGATGAACTTGTCGTGGCGCTGGAAGATCGAGGGTATTTTGCAGATGCGCTACATGGGGATTTAAACCAACAACAACGTGATCGAGTCATGAGAAGCTTCAGGGACGGGAAGTCGGAGCTATTAGTAGCCACCGATGTTGCTGCCCGGGGCTTGGATATTAATAATGTAACCCATGTTATTAATTTCGATATTCCTCAGGATCCGGTTTCATATGTACACAGAATCGGACGAACTGGACGGGTTGGACGTAAAGGAAAGGCGATAACCCTCATTTTATCGCAGGAATTTCGGCAAATTCGGTTGATTGAAAGTCTTATTAAAACTAGAATTCGGCGACAAGAACTTCCGTCACTAGGTGATATAAGTGAACGCCAGGCAATCAATCTTAAGAAACAACTCATTAAAATAATCCAAGGCAATCACTTGGATAATTATCGAGCCATTGTCGGTGAGTTGCTCGAGGAATACGATTCTACGGATGTGGCGGCCGCTACTTTAAAGTTCGCAGTTGAGGGAGCGAGCGTGGATGAACGCGCTGGTGATCGACAACATCAGGAACTTAATTTTGGAAACACGGGAGGCGCAGTAGGAATGGTGCGCTTTTTCATGAACATCGGTAGGGTTCAACAAATTCGCTCTCAGGATATCATCAGTTGGATTGCCGATGGAAGTGGAATACCTGGAAATATCATTGGAATGATCAATATTTATGATAAGTTTACGTTTGCCGAGGTTCCAGATGAATATGCTGCTAGGGTTCTAAGCTGTATGCATCACGCAGTGATGAAAGGGCATAGAGTCAGTATTGAACCGGCTAAAGCTCGAGAAAACGCAAATTATTAAATTGTCCTGACAATGTTCAGTTAGGAAAAAGGCTAACCAGAGGGGTTAGCCTTTTTTTTTAGACCACCATCGTTAATAAATATGTCGCATAATATATTTTACTGTCGGTTGAAAATAAACAAATTGACAAGTGACAAGGGGTACATTTATAATAAACCGAACAGATGTTTTGCTAAACGTAGGAAAGCGTTATTTAACCAATATGAGGAGGAGAACGGAATGGCTGAATCGAATAAGCTAAAAGCACTTGACATTGCACTTGCTCAGATAGAAAAGCAGTTTGGCAAAGGTTCAATTATGAAACTTGGGGAATCTGCGGCGGGAATCGATGTTATCCCGACAGGTTCATTGGCGATAGATCTTGCCTTAGGCGTTGGAGGTGTGCCACGCGGCCGGGTTATTGAGATCTACGGACCAGAATCATCGGGGAAAACAACGGTGGCGCTGCATATTATAGCAGAAGCCCAAAAGCTGGGCGGAGTGGCGGCATTTATTGATGCTGAGCATGCCCTCGATCCTGTCTATGCTAAGGCTTTAGGGGTTAATACCGATGATCTACTCGTTGCGCAACCAGATACAGGAGAACAAGGGCTAGAAATTTGTGAAGCGCTTGTCCGCAGTGCCGCTGTGGACGTCGTAGTTATTGACTCTGTCGCTGCCTTGGTTCCCCGTGCAGAGATTGAGGGGGAAATGGGAGACAATCATGTCGGCTTACATGCCAGACTCATGTCTCAGGCCTTACGTAAGTTGACTGGATCTATTAGCAAGAGCAATACTTGTGTCATTTTCATCAATCAAATCAGAGAAAAGATTGGCGTTATGTTTGGTAGTCCGGAGACAACGACAGGTGGACGAGCGCTTAAGTTCTATGCCACGATCAGAATGGATATACGTCGGCAAGAGGCCATAAAAAATGGTCAGGATATCATCGGGAATAAAACACGAGTCAAAGTCGTCAAGAATAAAGTGGCGCCTCCTTTTAAATTGGCAGATTTCGATATTATGTATGGAGAAGGAATCTCTCGTGAAGGCAGTATTGTGGATATTGGCACTGAAATGGAAATTGTAACAAAGGCAGGGGCTTGGTACTCTTATAACGGAGAACGGTTAGGACAGGGTCGTGAGAACGTCAAAGAATACCTTAAGCTGCATCCGGATATGGCCAACAAACTTGAACTATTGATCCGCGAGAACATGAATGGGGCAGGAGCCACTGATGAAGTAGCAGAAGATGAGGGCTCAATTGACGACCTCTAAACCGCTTAAAAGTGCTCGGGAAGTTGCTCTTAATTCTTTATCACGGCGGGCTCTAACACATTATGAATTAGAGACCCGCCTCAAACAAAAAGGCTATGAAGACTCCGAAATTCATGAAGTACTGGAAAAAATGCAGAAGTTGGGTTATCTCAACGACCAAGAATTGGCGTTGACGGTTTCACAAAGTCGACTTAAACGTTACTCACGACGGAGGGTTCTACAAGATTTACAAAGTAGAGGGTTAGGACCCCAAGTCGTTGAGCAAGCGTTGGAATCCACGTATTCTAGCGCTGATGAGCTTCAGCAGTGTTTAATCCTAGCAAAGCGCTGGTGGGACCAAGAGGGCAAGCGTTGGGATCAGAAAATTCAAGACAAAAGAAAGAAGTCTCTTCCTCGTGAATTATCGCTTCAGCAAAAGATTGTTAGGAAGCTTATTCAACGCGGGTATCCCTCTGATATGGTAAGAAACGTACTTGATCAGATCCAAAGCATTGATAATGGGGACGATGTAACAAGTGAGCCGAATGAATAAATTGTTCCAGTTAAGGACAAGCTTGACATTGTTTGCAAATGATATTAAAATCTTATCAGAGACCTGTTTTTGTTAAGATTATAACCTTATAAAGGTTTTCTTATAGATTTCGTCGTAGTCAGATAAAATATATAGTTTCATGACTAACGAGAGTTGTAGGAAACGGGAGAAAACTCCCGTCTTTATGGTTATGCTTAATGTGGCTGGTTTTGGAACCAGTTTTTTTTAATTTTAAAAACAAATAATTTTAACAAACAAGGAGGTGTGCACGTATGTTCGCAACAGTTATTACAGGGTTAGTCGCTATGATCGTTGGATTAACTTTGGGTGCCCTAGTCGGTTGGCTTATTCGTAAAAATACTGCAGAAAAAGGGATTGGATCTGCAGAAGAAGAAGCAAAACGTATCGTTGAGAATGCCCATTCTTCAGCTGAAAGCAAGAAGAGAGAATCTGTCATTGCGGCCAAAGAAGAAGTCATGCATATTCACAATGAAGTGGAGAAGGAAACTCGGGAACGTCGTAATGAACTCCAGCGGCTTGAACGTCGCTTGCTCCAAAAAGAAGAGAGTTTAGATCGCAAAATCGAATCGCTTGAGCGTAAAGAAGAAAACCTGCATCGCAAAGAAAGTGAAGTAGAACAGCAAAAAGAAGAATTGAACCAGCTTGTAGGCAAAGAACAAGCTGAACTAGAGCGTTTATCCGGCATGACCTCAGAAGAGGCCAAACAGTTACTGCTGAAAAGAGTCGAAGAAGAAGTTCGTTATGAATCTGCAATCATGATTAAGGAAATTGAAACTCGTGCTAAGGAAGAAGCTGAAAAAAAGGCCAAAAATATTATTGCCTTGGCGATTCAGCGGTGCGCAGCAGATCATGTAGCAGAGACAACCGTATCGGTTGTTGCGTTGCCTAGTGACGAAATGAAAGGGCGGATTATCGGCCGTGAGGGACGTAATATCCGTACTTTAGAAACTCTGACGGGGATTGATTTGATCATTGATGATACCCCGGAGGCCGTAATCTTATCAGGGTTTGACCCAATTCGCCGAGAAGTTGCGCGAATTGCTTTGGAAAAACTCATCGCAGATGGGCGGATTCACCCTGCACGCATTGAGGAAATGGTCGAAAAGGCTCAGAAAGAAGTCGACCAAAAGATTCGTGAAGAAGGAGAACAAGCGACGTTTGAGACAGGCGCGCACGGACTGCATCCTGAATTAATTCGATTACTTGGACGACTTAAATTCCGAACAAGTTATGGACAAAATGTGCTGAAGCACTCGACTGAAGTATCTCATTTAGCCGGATTGATGGCTGCGGAATTAGGTGTAGATATTCAGCTTGCCAAGCGAGCAGGTCTGTTACATGATATTGGTAAGGCTGTCGATCATGATATGGAAGGCACACACGTTCAAATCGGAGTTGACCTTGCCAGAAAATACAAGGAATCCAGTGATGTTATTCATGCGATTGAAGCTCATCATAATGATGTCGAGCCTAAAACAATTGTTGCAGTCCTTGTGGCTGCTGCGGATGCAGTTTCGGCAGCTCGCCCAGGAGCACGTAGAGAAACCCTTGAGACGTACATTAAACGGTTACAAAAACTCGAAGAGATTGCCGAGAGCTTTGAAGGGGTAGAAAAGTGCTTCGCTATTCAAGCCGGACGAGAAGTCCGTATCATCGTTAAACCGGACAAAATTGACGATGTGCTTGCTCCACGTGTTGCACGGGAGATTAGTAAGAGAATTGAAGAAGAACTTGAATATCCAGGGCAAATTAAAGTTGTTGTGATTCGTGAGACACGCGCGGTTGATTTTGCAAAATAATTAAATATAAGATATTAGAACAGGCGATCCTGCGGATCGTCTGTTTCTTTATTCATAAGTGCCTCAGACCCCAAATATGCCCAGCTTTATATAGAGCCTTTTGAGCAGGAGATTGCAGCTTGATGACGAATAATTAGTATGTAATGACAGCGCAAGAGAGAGGTCTGATCACAGAATGTTGAGTCACTTATTACATAAAGATGCAGGACGAACCCAAGACGGAATAGGACTACTGAGCTCAATACTGTTAAGATACGCTGAGGTAGGTTCTGTTCATTACTGGCTTGAGCAACATGCTCTCAAATTCACATTTATGATTCAGAAACACCAAGAAGTATCGTCTTTGCAAGAAATTTTAAAACCCGCGTTGGAATTTTTTCATCAACTTGAAGGGCAGACTATGCGCATTTTTGATGTTACTTGCCGGAGTGAAGAAAATGTTTGCGTGATGACGGTTACTAGGGATGTTAATAGTATGACTCAACGGGAAGTGGGTCTGATCGTTGACCTTATTAAGGGAAATTACAAAAAGAAGTTGCTTTATGATGAATTGTATCTGCCACAAGATGAGCAGATTTATCAGGAGGAGATGATATCGCAGATGTTGTCTTCAATTCATAGCGATGATTTAGGTAATAACGTGGTGGCTTTGCGCGAAAAAGGTCGAGTACTGGTATTCAAGAGCTAAATATGGGCATTCTATGGATACATTCAGAAGGGAGGGACGTGAAATGCACGTTCTTTTTATTGGCGATATTATGGGCAAGCCTGGAAGGGAAGCCGTTAAACGTTTTTTAAAACCTGTTCAATTGGAATATAAAATTGACGTGACCATTGCCAATGCAGAAAATGCTGCAGCTGGAAAAGGATTAACGAAACAAATTGCCGACGAACTTTATGATGACGGAATTCAATTTCTGACGATGGGAAATCATGTTTGGGATCAAAGAGAAATCATGAATTTTATCGGGGGTGAACCAAGACTTGTTCGTCCCGCGAACTACCCTGTCGGAGCACCAGGCCAAGGCTTTGGATTTCTACGAACAATGGGGGTTAAAATCGGCATTCTAAATCTTTCAGGTCGTATTTTTTTACCGCCACTCGATGATCCCTTTAGCTGCGCGATACGCTGTGTAAACCAGATTAAACAAGAAACTCCCATTATTCTTGTGGATTTCCATGCTGAGGCGACGTCTGAAAAAGTCGCTCTAGGCTGGTTTCTCGATGGTATGGTAAGCGCCGTTGTCGGGACCCACACTCATATACAAACAGCGGATGCTCGCTTGCTAAACCACGGGACAGCTTATATTACCGATGTCGGTATGACGGGGCCACGTGACTCGGTTTTGGGAATAAAAAAAGAAATTATTATCAATCGATTTCTGACCCAACTCCCGGCTAAATTTGAGGTGGCGAGTGGTGCTATTCAGATGAATGCGGTGGTCTTAGACATCGATGAATTGACTGGGAAAACTCGTCAAATCCAAGCAATTCAAAAGTTCGCAGAGGCCTAAAGTCGACTTAACATCCTTAAATATAATTTGAAAACTATTTCCATAAATTAGAGGATATTCTTTGCTCACTCTCGAATACATATATTTATAGTTGTGGTAATACATGTAAAAGAACTGGAGCAGGAGGATGTATTTATGGATGTATTAAAAGTCTCAGCTAAATCAAGTCCCAATGCAGTGGCAGGAGCTCTCGCAGGAGTTCTTCGCGAAAGAGGTGGGGCTGAACTCCAAGCGATTGGAGCAGGTGCTCTCAATCAAGCTGTAAAAGCAGTCGCAATTGCTCGTGGTTTCGTGGCACCAAGCGGAGTGGATCTAATTTGTATTCCAGCCTTTACAGACGTCATCATTGACGGTGAAGAAAGAACGGCGATCAAGTTAATTGTCCAGCCGCGTTAAACATCGTCTAATAATCACCTGTTTGCTTTATTTAATAGCGGGCAGGTGCTTTATTATGTTGAAATATATTAAATTTACTGCCGTAGAAACTTAGAAAAGAGGGAAGAATTATGAAATATCCCTATATCGTGGACGGACACTGTGATAGCTTAATTCATTTTGTCGATAACAAAGGGACACTAGACGATTCGTCTGGGGGAGGGCAGTGGAATCTTCAAAGCGCCAGGCAGACGGGATTATCTCTTCAATTTCTAGCGGCCTTTATTCAGACAAAGTATAAACCGGAGAGGTCTCTGCAGCGTGGGTTACAATTAATAGAGGGAGCGCATCGATTTATTTTAAATCATTCCGACCAAGTTTTTCACGTTCAGGGAAAACTTGACCTTAAGCAGATCCCGGACCCAACTCGTGTAGGTATCCTATTGAGCGTAGAGGGAGGGGAAATTCTGGGAGAAGATCTCTTTATGTTGGATGTCATTTTCAAGCTGGGGGTTAGAGCCTTAGGTTTAACTTGGAATCAACGGAATGCGTTGGCTGCCGGTGTTGGGGAAGCGGATACTCATCTCAAATTATCGGCGCTTGGTCAGGAAGTTGTACAGCGCATGAATCAGCTAGGGATGCTTGTCGATGTGTCGCATCTCAATGAGGCGGGGTTCTGGCATGTCTTAGAGGTTTCAAAGGATCCTATTGCCGCAACGCATTCCTGTGCTAAAGCACTTTGCGCTCATCCTCGGAATCTTACAGATCAACAACTCCGTGCGTTGGCAAGACATAAAGGCGTCGTCGGAGTGAACTTTTATCCCCGATTCTTAAAGCAGACAGGCGTAACGACCCGAGCCGATGTGGTGCGTCATATTTGTCATATTGCTGAGGTGGCGGGGGTGGAAACCGTTGGATTAGGCTCTGATTTTGACGGAATAGAGGAGACACCAGAGGGACTTGAACATGTTGGAGACTCTGGAAAATTACGGGATGACCTCATGAAAGTAGGCTTTTTAGCTGGGGAAGTGGAGCAGATTATGGGCGGCAATTTTATCCGTCTTTTGACGAACGTGTTAAAATAAGGGGTGAAGTAGAGATCATATCAATACCAGGAAGAAGGGTTAACGGTGGATTTAGCATTTGACCTATATGAAGCAGATTTACATTGTCATACGACAGCCTCCGATGGATTATTATCTCCCACTGAGCTTGTTCAATTAGCAGCAAAGTTGGGCTTGAAAGCAATCGGGATAACAGACCATGATACAATTCAGGGCTGGAAAGAAGCTGTGGAAGCCGGTGAGCTTTATCAAATAAAAATTCTCAAAGGACTAGAATTGAACACGGAGTGGAAGGGTAAAGAGGTCCACATTCTAGGCTACGAGGTGGATAGTTCTTCTAGAGTCTTAACCGAACAGTTGATAATTTTACGTAATGCGCGTGAAAAACGCATGTTGGAAATTCTCAATCGTTTTAAAGAATTGGGCATTAACATATCTGTCGCTGAAGTACAACAGTTTGCACAAGGAGAATCTATCGGACGTCCTCATATTGCCCAAGTGCTGATCGAACGTGGGTATGTTAAGAACATCCGAGAAGGATTTGATCGTTATATTGGGAAAGGGGCTCCGGCTTATGTTCAGCGCGCAAAACTTACGCCGGAAGAGGGAATTCGCTTAATACGGGAAGCCCATGGTGTTGCGGTTCTTGCTCATCCGGGCGTTCATCGTTTAGAAGACGGGATTCCAGCTTGGGTAAATGCAGGGCTACAAGGGATTGAAGTTTTACATTCTCAGCACAACCCTGACGATGAAAAGAGGTATCTTGAGATCGCTGAGGAGTATCAACTACTCACTACGGGAGGATCTGACTTTCATGGGGAAGCACGTAAACCTGGCGTGAATCTGGGGGGGTGGGGTGTGTCTCTCGATGTAATCCAACAAATTCTCCAAGTGAAGGGTTAAAATCCATTCTGCCGGCATAAACTACAAGGGTAGATAGAGCCGGGGGGGCGTATAAAATAATGGATCCAGTAGACGAAACGAAATTACTGAGGGCGCGTGTTGGGGAACTGGAGCAGCGTGTTGAACATTTAAGAGTAAGCCGTCGAGTGCTTATGAACTTGCTAGAAAAAGTAGAACGCGAAAAGGTGGACTTAGTTCACAACCTTGAAAAGGAAAACGTGCGATTACAACGAGATAATACACGATTTGCCAAATGGATCTTTTCAAAAAACAGGGAAATAGTGGAGCTTCAAGAAAAGATGGAATCATATCCACAAAAAGCATGAGTCTACCGGTTGGTGACTCATGCTTTTTCATTTTAATGCGCATTATCTGCACTTTCTAGAATTCGACCCAACTCTGTTCTAGGACGATGGTGTTCGTGAATCATACGACAAATCAACGGTTTTAACCCCGCTTTTTGGGCTAAATTGCCGCCCCAATTGGCGTGCTGTGAAGCGGTCTTTAAGGGTGTGGCGAAAACTGTGTGACTTCTTTCAAGACGTGACCAGATGGAGGGGGGCATTTGTTGCATGAGAACAATAAAGACTCGATGCCAGAGATGGATGTGCACTCTGGACTTGCCACAATCATGGAGGAGTGCAGCAGTGAGCAAATCTTGAAGGTCTGAGAGGGTTAAAGAATTTTTCTCATCCATCAAACTCAGTGCTACATCGACCGCATGGCGCTGTTCTGACAGTGATTGCTTAAGAAAGAGTGAACCAGCCTCAGGGGGTAAGTGATCCAGTGCCCATGTGATTTCTGAAGAATCAAGATGAGGAAATATCGCACGAATGAATTGATGAACACGATAAAACATATCTGGTCTCCTCCTGACCCCATCATAATAAACCAAGGACTATTTTACAAGGTTTATGGAATTAATTTCTGGGGATGAAGAAATTGAACCATTCAGCGTTTGAGAGGAAAATATGGGTTCAGTCGTGCCCTCGACATTTTTCATATCTTCGAGGTTAGAATGTTCCCAAGGAGCGCATTCTTCGACAGATAAATCTTCCATAGGGTTAAAGGTATAATCCAACTGTCCATTTGGATTGATAGAGACAGGTTGACGTGGACCTTTTATAGGATGCATAAAATCACCTCCTTGTCTTATTTTTACCGATTACTCTAAAAATACACGCGAAATATAGACAAGAACAAACAAATTCTGTCCTTTTTCGGATATATAGGTTATACTAATTAGAAAACTATTGTGGAGGGAGCTAATCATGCATTCCAATCGTATTATCAAAGAAGCAGCACTTACATTTGACGATGTTCTCATTGTTCCTGCCAAATCCGAAGTTCTACCTCGTGATGTTGATGTCAGCACTTATTTGACGAAAAAGATTAAACTTAATATTCCTCTCATGAGTGCAGGCATGGATACTGTGACAGATTCTCGGATGGCGATTTCCGTTGCGCGAGAAGGCGGAATAGGGATTATTCATAAAAATATGAGCATTGAACAGCAAGCATTAGAAGTCGATAAGGTCAAGCGATCGGAACATGGCGTCATCACGGACCCTATCTTCTTGCATCCTGATGACAGTGTCCACGAAGCTTTAAAACTCATGGGGCGCTATCGGATTTCAGGCGTTCCTATTACAGTCGAAGGAAAACTAGTGGGGATATTAACCAATCGGGATCTGCGCTTTGAGAGCAATTATGATCGATTGATTAGTGAAGTTATGACAAAGAATGGTTTAGTGACAGCCCCTGTTGGAACGACGCTTGAAGAAGCTCAAAAAATATTAGGCCATTATAAGATTGAAAAGCTACCTATTGTTGATTCAGAGGGCATGCTTAATGGGCTTATTACCATTAAAGATATTGAAAAAACACGACAATATCCGAATTCGGCCAAAGATGAAAGTGGTCGCTTACGAGTAGGTGCTGCCATCGGTGTCACGCCTGATGCGTTACAGCGTGCTGAAGCACTGATTAATGCCCGGGTTGATGTACTCGTCCTAGATACGGCTCATGGACACTCCAAAGGGGTTATTGACATGGTTAGGGTCTTAAAGGACCGCTTTCCTGAAACTCAGATTATTGCAGGCAACGTGGCAACAGCCGAAGCAACGCGTGATCTGATTGAAGCCGGAGCCGATGCCATAAAAGTTGGGATTGGACCAGGATCGATTTGCACGACGCGTGTGGTCGCAGGGATTGGAGTTCCACAAATTACGGCCGTGATGAATTGTGCGGAAGAAGCCGATAAATATGGCATTCCTATTATCGCCGATGGAGGAATTAAGTTTTCTGGGGACATCGTCAAAGCGTTGGCAGCGGGCGCTCAGATTGTCATGATTGGAAGTCTTTTCGCGGGGACTGAAGAAAGCCCGGGCGAAATGGAAATTTATCAAGGGCGGAGTTTTAAAGTATACCGTGGAATGGGCTCAATTGGCGCGATGAAAGAAGGAAGCCGCGACCGCTATTTCCAAGAAAAAGACCAGAAACTTGTTCCAGAGGGTATTGAAGGACGCGTACCGTTTAAGGGACCGGTTTCAGACACTATCTATCAAATGATCGGCGGGTTGCGCGCTGGGATGGGGTATTCTGGAACGGCAAACATCGAGGCCTTACGAACAAAAACACAATTTATACGTATAACTGCTGCAGGTTTGCGGGAAAGTCACCCTCACGATGTGACGATTACCAAGGAAGCGCCAAATTACAGCTAATAAATATCTGTTGGGAGAGAGTTTACTCTCTCCCTTCTGCCAAGCTCTTTTTAGTTAGGAGGAACGCATTGAATTCTGCTTTTTGGCGCTATCTGCTCATATTAAGCTTGCTCTATTTTATTTGGGGTGAGTTTTTTGTTTCGGGTGGCGTAATCAATCAACTGGTGTTTAATTTCGCTGTTTTCTATCCGCTCGGATTTTTGGTCGGGTATCGTCCCCGGATTGAGACAGTACGCTCAGCCACCATCGCGGCCTTTTCCTTTAACAGCCTATCTTATTTGATAGCGAGTCTTTCAGGAATCCCCATAGAAAGTTGGACTATGGTTATGTTAGACTTTATTAGTGTAGGATTTTTTCTCAAAGCAGGAATGATGATAGGGCAGCGTGCTCAATCGAAGGTGGGATAATCATGAGAGTTGTCATTGCTCCAGATTCCTTTAAGGGCTGTTTAAATGCCTTAAACGCTGCACTTGCCATGAGCAGGGGTGTTCAACGAGTTTATCCGGACAGTGTCATTGAGATGATCCCCATGGCAGACGGCGGAGAGGGTACCGTGGAAGCGATACTCTGCGCGGTTCATGGAACAAAAATCAAAATGGAGGTAACTGATCCGCTTGGACGTTCCATAGAGGCAGCTTATGCCCTTATTGATGAGGGTAAGACCGCGCTGATTGAAATGGCTGCGGCGTCCGGGTTAACGCTCTTAAGTCCTGAGGAAAGAAATCCCCGTGTAACGTCTACGCAAGGCACTGGTATGCTCATTAAGGACGCCTTGGATCGTGGCGTGAAGAAGATTCTCCTTGGAATAGGTGGAAGTGCGACGAACGATGGTGGAGCTGGTCTGGCGGCTGCTTTAGGGGTTAAGTTACTGGATGTTCATGGTGACGAGCTGCCCCAAGGGGGGGCAGCACTTGCTAATCTCATCCACCTTGATATGTCGGGGCTAGATCCCCGTTTAGCCAAGGTGAAGATTGAGGTTGCTTGTGATGTTCAAAATCCGCTTTGTGGTCTAGAGGGCGCCAGTGCTGTTTATGGCCCACAAAAAGGTGCGACCCCTGAGGATATACGGGTGATGGATATTGCCTTGCAAAATTTCGGACAAGTATTAAGCAGAGTTGCGGGTACAAATCTACTAGAGTTATCCGGTGGGGGTGCAGCAGGAGGGCTTGGCGCGGGCGTTGTCGGTTTTCTAGGGGCCAAATTGCGACCAGGGTCACAAATGGTTCTAGAGGTAGCCAAGGCTGATGAAAAAATCAAGCACGCTGATTTGGTTCTTACCGGTGAGGGAAAGACAGACTTCCAGACCGCCTATGGTAAAGTGCCAGTCGGCGTCTCGGCCTTAGCGAAGAAATACTCTGTGCCTGTCCTTGTTATTTCCGGATCGGTGGAAGGTTCTCCGGATTTTCTCGCCGACTTTGGGGTCGTAACCTGTTTCAGCGTTGCTGAGGGCCCCGCAACCTTAGAAGAGGCTTTCCTGAAGGCAGAAGAACAGTTAGAGCGGGCCGTGTGGAGGATACTCACGGTCTGGAAACTCGGGGAGGAATCCGCTCTTAAAAAAATGAATTGCAGGAAATAAAATTATTTTTATTAAATCTTAAAATCCCTTGTAAAAAAGAAGGAAAATTATGGATATTAGAGAATGGATAGATAGAGGTTTATTCATTCTCTAATTTTTGTTCTAAAGGGGGATTTAAGGTGACTGATTTGTCTCGACGAGAGCGAAAGAAAAAAGAAACACATGAAAAGATTTTTTCAAATGCAATGCACCTTTTTCGTATACAGGGGTTTACAGCCACTTCCGTTGAACAGATTACGGAACATGCCGACGTGGGCAAAGGAACCTTCTATAATTATTTTCCCACCAAAGAAGCCGTTATTTCCGAATTTTCGCGTCGTACATGTCAAGACCTGATCAATAATGGTCGTCAAAAGCCCAGTATAGGTACTAGGCAGCGCTTAGGAATTCTTCTCCATGATTGGACTGAATTCATGATAAAAGACCGAGAAATAGCCTGGGTCACTGTCAAAAATCGCGAAGGGGCAGATTATGACATGAGTTTGCACTATGGCCTTTTGGCGATCTTGACGGTTGGTCAGCAAAATCACGAGATTAGCGATGAGTTTGACCCCGCTTTTTTAGCCGAAAGCTTGGAAGGTATGATGGTACAACATTTTATCCGCTGGTTTGTCTCTGGTCTGGGCGATTTACATGAAGAGATGAATCAGGCGCTCTCTCTCTTTTTAGACGGTCTGTCTGAAAAACAGCAGGAGGCATAACAAGTGGGGCACAAATGACATTTAAATTCTTTGCCCTCTGTGGTATAGTTAGACTATCTTTTTTGATGGAGGCTGAGAAGTGACAGTTTTACATGCATTGGTATTAGGTATTGTTCAAGGTTTAGGGGAATTCTTACCCATTTCAAGTTCAGCGCATCTTGTACTAATCCCATGGCTTTTTGGATGGGAAGATCCAGGTTTAACCTTTGACGTTGCTCTTCACATGGGAACTCTTTTCGCGGTAGTCCTGTATTTTTGGAAGGATTGGGTCAGATTAGTCACAGCGGCCTTGCGACGGCAGGCATCAGATGATAAGCGTATTTTCTGGTACTTAGTGATTGCAACGATACCCGGTGCATTGTTTGGTCTCGCCCTGGAGAAAAAAGCAGAGACGACTTTTCGTGCCCCGTTACTCATTGGTATTATGATGATTGTCATGGGAATCATACTTTATTTAGCGGATAAAAGACGTCAATCTCGCAAAATGAATACAATGACATTGGCAGATGCGATCTGGATTGGGCTTTCACAAGCTTTGGCAATTATCCCTGGGGTATCTCGTTCTGGCAGTACGATGACCACCGCTCGTTTTTTAAATTTAACGAGGGAGGATGCTGCTCGCTTTTCGTTCCTTATGTCTACGCCAATTATTTTGGGCGCAGGCGTTATGAAACTTCGACATTTGACAATGGCTTCCATAGACTTACCTTTTTCTGTGGGCGTCATTTCAGCCTTTGTAGTTGGTATCTTAAGTATCTCGTTTTTACTGAGGTATCTAAAAACAAGCAATTTTGGTCTTTTTGTGGGATATCGTTTTATTATCGGCGTTATTGTTATTGGCTATGTTTTAGCAGGTCATTAAATTTTTTTTCTAGTTCCAACCCTACGTTGTTCACCATAGAACAACGTAGGGTTTTTTAAATGTGTCATGATATGTCCTCTTGGTGCGTAAACATGCTTATGGAGAAAAGCTAAGGGAGGTTCATTGTGAGTATAACCTGGAACATGATCTGGGAAGCTCATCCTGACGTATTTATTGCCAGGAATTGGCTAGAATGCCCAGAAGACAAAAAAAAAGAAAACCGTCTTTCCCCACTGTTTCATTATTTTATGGGTGGCGAAACAACTTTGCGAGTCGGTATTATTGCCAGCTCTTCTATTATGCATGAAGAGGAATTCCTTCTAGCGGGTGTATTATGGGGGAACCGACTGAGTAATGGCGCTAAGACCGTTATATATTATGTCGCCCCTAATTTTTCAACCGCTTTTTTAGATGGAGTTTCTAAAATTGGAGGAAATATCTGCGCTAGAGCAGTTTATTGGCGCGAAAAACTGACGCCGAGTTTATACCTTATACCCGAAGTACAGCAAGGTAACCAGTCACGTTACGCGTTGGGGGAAGAACGTCAGGATTTAAAACGCTGGGAACACAGTTTGAATCCAGTTGCTCAGCAACAACTTAGAATTGTGAACGCTTTCTTCGATAGCTTAGCCTATCGACGCGTCCGCATAGAAATTAAACCGCAGCACATCGCTTTCCTTTGGGGAAATTTTGAGATTGCCGAAGTCCGTCGGAAAGGTAAGAAATTTGAACTGAACAGCAAAGTAAGGTGGCTAAAGAATACTGAACAAGTCTTGAAGTGGCAGAAACAAGGATGGGTGGATGCTTCAGGTTTCCTGAATTCAGAATTTTGCACAGTGATCCTGAAAATTCTTGACTACCTTGAAGACCTTGAGAAAGAGGGCAAGCTTCGGACGCAAGATCTCCTTGCTTTGTGGCTTCATCAGGGAGAAGGTGTTCTTAAATCGCTATGGGGAAGTCCTTGGCCATGGCCCTGGCTTCCAAAAGAACGGAGCGAAAATTCAGTGCTCGATCTGGAGGATTGGTATTTCTTTCAAGCGAATGGACAATTAAGTGTCGTATGTCCGATCTTCGAAAAGCCGCTTTTGAAAGCATCTCATAGCATTCTGTTGGCATGTGTGTTAGAAAAGAGTCTGCTATTAGTGTGTGCTAAAGACCCACAGGGGAATTCATTAGTTTGGGATGGACGAGTCCATTGGCTTACGACCCTTGGAATGGAGGAAGATCTTCGGCGCTGGTATTGTTGGTTAGATGATATGGAGAAGTTTCCTATTTGGACGTTACCCGAACATTGGAAGGACAAAGGAATCGATGAGCTTAATTGTCGAACTCTTCTGAACCACTCTCTTATGCAAAAAGGCTATTCGTGAACGTTGATAAACATGGTAAATCAATCATTGCTTCTGTTCCACAAGGTTGTATTGACTCAGAAAAGTGAAGCTTGCCATGGTGCGCGAGGATAATTTGTTGCGCAATGGTTAACCCCAGTCCAGTACCGTCTGCCTGCGTTGTGAAGAAGGGATCAAGGACGCGATGACGCAGGTCTTTTGGAATACCGGGGCCGTAATCGATAACGCTGATCCTTACGTGAGATTCGCATTCCACTAATCGTATAATAACCTTACCTCCTTTGGGTGAGGCTTTAATGGCGTCCCTTTAGAAGGGACAAAAGAGCCTGAAGAAGCTGCTCATTTCGATAAAAGATTTGATAAAAAAAGTACATGCCTGATTAGTGCATATTTATAATATTTATAGTATAATTATGCGAAACAGACAAAGGAGATAGAATGAATGAAATTGCGTAAGGCACGAATAGCAGATGTTGAAGAAATGATGGTATTGATTAATAGCAATGCAGAAGAGGGACTCATGCTTCCCCGATCGAGAAATATGCTATATGAACATATACGCGAGTTCCTGCTAGCGGAAGAAGAGGCCCAATTAGTGGGGGTTGCTTCATTGCATATCCTTTGGAGTGATTTAGCAGAAATACGAGCATTGGCAGTTTCTAGCGAATACAAACGAAAAGGGATCGGAACAAAGATTGTAAAAGCACTTGAAGAAGAAGCCAAGGAACTGGGTGTTACCAAACTTTTTGCGTTGACTTATCAGCCAGAGTTCTTTAAATACTGTGGTTATGAAGAGGTCAGTAAAGATCAAATGCCTCAAAAAGTTTGGACAGAGTGTATTAATTGTCTCAAGTTCCCCAATTGTGATGAAATAGCAGTCAGTCGAATCTTATAAGAGCGGTTGCCGCTATATTTGATCTCAAAACACGTAGGTAACTAGAAGCGTCGGGCCATTCGTGGTTCGACGTTTCTATTGTGTGGAACAATTTTCCTCTACATAACATAAATCATACTATGGCACACGGCTAAATATGTAGACGGGTATGGTGTTATGGAGTTGAATAAAGAAGTCCAAGAAGGCCTTGATAAAGCACGACATTATGTGGCTGAGGGCGTGGAGCAGATCCTTTCTGGAACCTTCGATGAAATGCACAGTGTATCTCCATGCCCGGGGGCAACGGCCCTTGCAGCGCTTGCCTTGCTTGCAGCTGGAAAAGGATTTGAGACTGCTCAGAAGCGAGGAGTACAATGGCTGAGGAACCAACAGCGAGGCGGTTGGGGAAAGTTTCCTGGTGACAAGCCCGATGAAGAGGTTACACGGATCGTCACAATGGTTGTTGAGGGGAGTGAAGGTGGGTGGAAGGCTAAGATTAAGCTTTTATCTCAGGTTCGTGAATTCTCTACGGTAATTTTATCCTTAGGGGAAGGTGTCGTTCCAGGCTTGGTAGGACCGACGAAGGATGAGATACTGCTTCCAAAGGTTCTCGAAGAAAGCATCTTAGCTAAGTTGCCAATCTATGGTAGATCAGTCATTGTTGCGGCGTCACTTCTCGCCTCGAATTCTCAAGTTGGAATTCAAAAAGGGATTCAGTATCTTTTGGAAACACAAATGAACGATGGTTCATGGGCAGAAGACATTATCGCTACGAGTTTGTCACTTCTTGCACTCAAGAGCAAGGGGGGCTATGAGGAACAGACTCAAAGAGCTGGACAATGGCTCGCGCAGAAACAGTATCTAAGTGGTGGTTGGCCTGCTTTTGATCAACTTAAGATATGGTCAATGGGCTGGGCTGCTTGTGTTTATGGAGAAGCGACGCAGAAAGTCTCTGATGTTCCATGGCTTCATCAAACGATAGACTGGTTAAAGCGGGGGCAAAATGCGGATGGGAGTTACGGAAGTACCCCGCCGTTGACTCATCCTGACTTGGATGATACAGCAGTTGCCTTGATTGGATTGCATCAGGTGCTAGGCAAAGAGAATCAATTAGGCACTAATCTCCTCAGACGGTTACAAAATGCAGACGGAAGCTGGGGAACATTTCCTAGCTTTAAGGGCATACCACCCCATGTTACATCGGAGTTCCCAGTCTATATTCCAAGCGTTGATGTCAGTATTCATGTCCTTGAGGCATTATGGTGTCGCTCCGGTTCACAAGATGAAAGTATATGGCGTGGGCTTAGTTGGATTCTAGCCCAGCAGAGCGAGGATGGGTCCTTCCCGTCATCTTGGTTTGAGGGGCCTGTTTATAGTACTGCACAAGTTTTAGAACTACTCAACAAGATAAAGCTTAGTCGGAGAAAGTGGAGCATTACACGGCATATCCTTGGGTCAAGAACAGGAGCGCAGGCGTTTTTGATCAAGACACAAAACTGTGACGGTAGCTGGGGTTCTGTCGTTGAAACCAGCTTAGCTCTTGCAGGTTTATTGAGATATTATAAAGAGGTTCCTAGAGAAGTTATGAATCAAGGGATAAGAAACCTTCTCAATGAGCAAAACAGTGATGGCTCATTTCAGCCTTCTTATCGTGGTGTTTACGCAAAGGGCTGGAATTATGAAGAACCGTTAACGACGGCGTTGACTGCCATTCGCGCCTTACAGCGGTATCAATATTTGTACAAGGCCACCTTCTTGAGATGAAAACGAGACAGCAAAAGTAAACCCCCAAACACTGTTGAATGAACGCAAAGTGTCTGGGGGTTCTATGTTTCTTTATATAGTCTGTTTATGAGAACAAAAAATAAGGCGTTAAGAATTGATACGATTCATAGCTGCCTGCTGTTTAAGAATCGTATGGAGGAAATTCCATTGTAAGTCGAGATAGGCGGTGGTCATCTCATTTTTACTAAAGCCTTTGGATTGGAGATAGTCACGAGAGGATGTTTCGAAATCTTGAATAAATACCAGAATATCTTCCCCATGAGTTGACAGCATTTTTCACCCTCCATTCGAGAACTTGTGTTAAGCATTGTCTTATTTCGCATAAATATACTGGCTTTATCTCTATTATAGAGAATCATCGTTGAGAAACCTGTTGAAATAGGGAGCTAATTGTACGATTAAAAGAAGAAAGAATGGTGAACTAACGAGATTTATTTGTTTTTCTGGAATTGATAGATATTTGCATGGGGACAGTGGCGCCGAAGCGAAAGATCAAAAAGGAGCAGGTTTCCAGCTCGGTACTCTCGTTCGGCATCGGGTAAAGCTTCGAGAAGAAAATAGCAATCAGCAAGCTTGTGATGAATATTGGCCATATAGCTAAGAGTCAGGAGCTTTTGAGTAAGCCAATGGGCTCCACTATTAGGAAAACCATCCTGTTTCGCGAGGCGTAAACTTCGTTCGTACATGGCTGCAGCTTCCTTAATTTTGCCGATGTGTTTAAGAACATGACCTTGTGTTGCCAGTAGAAGTGGATCGACTAAAGCCAAGGGATTATCACGTAAAATATAGAGTGCACGTTTCGCCTTGCCTTCTTTAATCAGTATGTCTCCTAGTGTCGAGCAAATCAGCGGATCATGGGTCGAAAGAAATTTTTCCAGGAGCGATATAGCTTGAGAGGATTCGTGAAAGTAGTAGTAAAGTTGGGAAGCGAAACGAGCAACTGATACAGGACTAGTGTCTAGTGAAATTTCACGAGCCATCCTTTTGGCAGTGAGAGTCTTTGTAGGCTGTCCAAATCTTTTTTTCTTAAGCATAGCGATATAGGAGATGCAAAGGCCAACACCAAGTACGAAGAGCGCCCAATGTAAGCCTAGTAGCCAAAAGGCGAACGCGGAGATAAGGGCTGTAAACGTAGCTAAAAACATGAAGAAATAAAGTTTTTGGACATAAAGGATTTCTGGATCCAATTGAACGCTTTCCATGCCATCCCCCCCGAGTAATAGTTACGAAGGACAGGAAAGAATTAGAACATAAAAAGAAAAAGGGGTTCGGAAGTATGAATACTCCCGAACCCCTTGCGATTATATCGTTTCATTGGTGGAGGTAAGCGGAATCGAACCGCTGGCCTCTAAAATGCGAATCTAGCGCTCTCCCAGCTGAGCTATACCCCCAACTCATATTATTATAGTCCAATGATCTTAGATTGCAAGTTTTTAAACGAAAATAGAGAGTTTACTTATGAGAAAGACTAAAAATAATTTAATCAAAATATTTGCAATTTGGTATAAAAAGATATTGTAATTTATTGAATTATACTTTAAAATGAACTTAAATGGTATGATGGCCTGACCGCGTGCACGGGCTATATTTCGGACTATAAAGATTATCGGAGGAGGAAGGTTCAAATGGGAATTGACCAAACCACTGAATTATATGGAGAATTTAAATCGAAACTAGAAGCATTGTCTGGAGAATGTTTTCGGGTCAAGACTGCCAAAGAAGCAGGGGAGCTTGTTTGTAAAGTTATGAAAGAAAAAGGGATTGAGAACGTTGCCCTTCTAAATTCAGCTATTTCACGAAAGGGTGAGTTCGCAAGCCAAATCGGCCAAGCGGGTATTGCTGTATACACGGATAATTTCCGAAAAGTCACACCGGACACGCACGCGGGTATAACTCAAGTAAACTATGCCATCGCCGAACTTGGCACGCTTGTTAACGCAGATGCAGATTCAAATGTTGATCAACGTCTGTGCTCTACGCTTGTACCAATTCATATTGCGTTGGTTACCACATCGACACTGATACCTACTTTAGTTGAAACAATGGCATCGCTTCATCGGCTTCCACAACTCCCAGGGTTTGTCGGGTTTATTACAGGCCCCAGTAGAACTTCCGATATTGAACGCGTTTTGACGATCGGAGTTCATGGTCCAAAGCAACTCGTTGTGATCTTTGTTGATGAACAAGTAGAGGGGGTGGCTTAAATGGACAAAAATTTTAAAAAGAAAATTTCCAATGCACTTGATAACGACGTTTTACGGGGTGCGTTAGGGCGTTTCGGAGATGCTTATGTTCTAGCTCGTGCAAAAGCGTACGAGGGCTATGACTTTGAAGCAATCAGTGAAAATATTGTGCGAGTCAAGTCCGAAGCGGCAAGCCATTTGGATGAGATGCTCGATCAATTCGAGAAAGCAGCAACAGCAAGAGGCGCGAAAGTTTATCGTGCGACAACCGCTGAGGATGCAAAACGTTATGTCCGTGAATTAGCCAAGAGCAAAGGTGTCAAGCGTATTGTCAAATCTAAATCCATGGTCTCCGAGGAGATTTTGCTGAATGACGATTTGATTGCAGACGGTATAGACGTTCAAGAAACAGACTTGGGAGAATGGATTGTACAACTAGCTGGTCAACATCCTTCTCACATGGTGTTGCCGGCGATTCATATGACGAAAGAAGAAGTCGCAGACACTTTTAGCGGTCACTTACATCGGCTGGAGCAACCGGTCATTGCGGAACTTGTGAAAACCGCCAGAGTAGAACTTCGTAAGAAGTTTCTAGAGGCTGAAATGGGCATTTCAGGCGCTAACATGGCCGTCGCCGAGACGGGGACCTTGATTATGCTTACGAATGAAGGGAACGGTCGCCTTACCTCCACCTTGCCACCCACTCACGTTTTTTTAGTGGGCATAGAAAAACTTGTGCCAAAGTTTGAGGATACGACCCACATTCTTCAGGCACTCCCAAGGAGTGCAACTGGCCAGCAGATTACTAGTTATGTGAATATGATCACGGGACCTTCACCAGCCTACTACGCTGATGGGTCGGTTAAGGATAAGGAATTGCACATCGTCCTGATTGATAATGGCCGACGGAAGATGTACAACGACGATAAATTCAAAAAGACCTTCCAGTGTATCCGATGCGCCTCTTGCCTTAATGTATGCCCCGCGTTTCAACTCTTGGGTGGGCATGTCTATGGACATATTTATACGGGCGGAATTGGAACGATCTTAACGAATTTCGTCAATTCAGAAAAAGACGCCAAAAATCCACAAAATCTTTGTCTGCAATGTGGAAAGTGTACTGAAGTATGTCCCGGCAAGCTCGATATTCCACAGATGATTTTGGAAATACGGAATCGTATGGGAGAAAAAGATGGACTCCCAGTGATTCAAAAATTCGCACTAGATGTTGTGTCCAATCGGCGATTGTTCCATTCGATGTTACGTATTGCCTCCGTTGCGCAAAAACCGTTTACAAAAGGTCAGCCCGTGATTCGCCATTTACCCATGTTTCTATCGGAACTTACGGAAAATAAAAGTTTGCCTGCGGTTGCCAAGGTCCCCTTTAGAGATGTGTTCTTAAAGGTCAAACAAGAGGTAAAGAACCAAAAAGGTAAGGTTGCCCTTTATGCTGGTTGCCTAATTGACTTTGTCTATCCAAAAATCGGTGAAGGGATTATTGCGGCACTCAATGAAAAAGGATATGAGGTTGTATTTCCTGATGGGCAATCCTGTTGCGGTGCTCCGGCAACGTACATGGGAGATCGCAAAAATGCACGGAAGTGTGCGATCATGAATATTGAAGCGCTAGAAGCAGAAAAGGTAGATTATGTTGTTACCGGATGTCCAACCTGTACCCATGCGTTGATCGATAGTTTCAAAGAACTCGTCCAAGATGATCCAGCCTTATTAGCTCGCGCTGAAGAGCTGAGCGGTAAGTCCAGAGACTTCTCCAAATTGTTATTCGATTTGGGAGGATTAACCCCTGGGGGAGACGGTATACCCCTGAAAGTCACGTATCATGATTCCTGTCACCTGAAACGTTCTATGGGAGTATATGCTGAACCCCGAAAGCTGTTGTCAGATACTGCAGGCGTGAAACTCGTTGAAATGAAAGAATCCGACCGGTGCTGTGGTTTCGCCGGATCTTACTCTATAAAATTCCCTGAGATATCGGGACCCATCTTGGATCGTAAGATGAAGAATATTGAAGAGACGGGTGCAGATGTTGTGGTTGTGGATTGCCCAGGATGTTTAATGCAAATTTCTGGGGGCTTAGATAAGAAAAATCCTAAGATAAAAGTGATTCACACCGCTGAACTTCTTTTAGAAAAACGAAAAAAGGCGAAAAAGAACAAAAAGTAAAGAGCTGGAAGGCCGCGCTGAAACCTGGCAAAGGAGCGTAACGGCCCTCCTAAGGCGTCTGTAACTCGTTGGGGCGTAGATTAGTATTACAACGACTCCTCCGTGAACACAGCGGGTCGTTGTAAGTCCGAGAACACTTTAGGAGCCTCAAGGGATTACAATCCCATGGGGCCTTATCTTTACGAGTTTAAAGCATAAGTTTGAGGCATAAGTACCACTTGCGGGGAGCTTTCACTGAAGTTGGGCGCCAGCTAAGTTTTCATGAATAAATAATAATAATAATTGTTGATGCTTTGAGGGAATATTAAACTTTAAGGGAACATCTCAAACTGTAGGAGGAAATCGTAAGGAAAAGGAGAATAATATAGGTCAGGACCGGAACAATTAATTGTTCTGAGTATTAGACCTCGTGATTAGGAGGATACAACTTTGATCCAAGCCATTCTCTTTGAACTTGAGGGAACGTTAATAAATATGGATACGGTCGATTTCATGCGTAATTACCTTGGAATCTTGGCGCCTCGCTTTGCGCATCTTATTTCACCGGATAAGTTCTCCAAACAGCTCTTAAAATCGATGGAAACTTCGCAAAGTGAACCGAAACCAGGACAGACAAATATGCAGACATTTTACGACGACTTTAGTAAAGCAACGGGGCATTCCTTTCAAATACTGCGGCCACTCTTCGAGGCATTTTACGAATCCGATTTTCCCGCATTACGGTGTCTAGTTCAGGCGATTCCACAAGGCGTTAAAGTGGTGGAGTATGCCATACAACAGGGATTTTTAACAGCTCTTGCCTCGAATCCAGTCCTGCCATTATGTGCCATGCAGGAAAATGTACGCTGGGCTGGGCTTACGCCTGAACAATTTAAGGTTATTCCTGCCTTGGATAATTTCCATTTTTTTAAATCCCAACTGGGATTTTATCAAGAAATTGCTGAAAGTCTTGGCGTTACACCTGAAAGTTGCTTACTCGTCAGTGGCCAGCCACAGGACATCCTTTGTCAGCGCCTGGGGATGAAGATGTTTTTTGTAGGACCCAGAGAATCAGAAGACCAAGCTGAATATGCCGGCAATCTTGATGATCTCCTCCGCTTAATTAGCCAAGGGAATTTATAACGACTGGCAAGAAGGGACAGATCAGCGTGGGTATACTTTGCCAGCCCATACTCAAAACGATAAGATACCAAGATCTTCCCGTTCCCTCAGTACGAATGGCTCAGTTATTCTATGAATTTCTTGACCGTTATAACGAGTGGAAAATCGCGATACTTCAAGAAACTGCGGGGATGTTTATTCTTATATTCTTGGGGTTATCTAGTTTGTTTTTTCCTTGGATTTTGCCTGGAAGAGGCTTAATTATGAGTATTGTCTTGCTAGTGCCTTTCTATTTCGCGACACGCCACTACTTAGAAGTAACCAAGCGGGTGAGCCACTTATATGTGAATGTACATGTTTTGCACCATCATTTAATGGGTAAACTTGAGGTGGGCTTTTGCAATCATTTGGAGTCCTGTCATTGCGTTGAGAATTTCCAACGCTATGTTGAGGAAAAATATGGTATTTCATTATATAACGATTCGTTTTAGATGCTATTAAGCGCAAATGTTAAAAAGTATCTTATGATTTTATATTAAAATGTATATTTGCTATCGTCAGTGAGAAATGCTAAGATGAATCTTAATTTAACAACATTATATTTTAGGAGGCGTTCTATGAAAAAGTATGTTTGTTCTGCATGTGGTTATGTTTATGATCCTACCGTAGGAGATCCTGACTCTGGTATTGCACCGGGTACTGCTTTTGAGGATATCCCAGCTGATTGGGTTTGCCCACTTTGCGGAGTAGGTAAAGATGAATTTGAAGTTTCGGAGTAACTGATCATAGAGTACATTTTCACAGTACGACAAAAGGGAAAAGCGAACTCGTTCGCTTTTCCCTTTTGTCGTACTGTCAGAGAGTATAAACTAACGTATATAACTAAAGTTCCATGATCGCAGCTTCATCCCGATCCAGTTTTTCCATACATACTTTAAAGCGCGTTCGCAAGACGGAATCACTGGTGGCCTCCCGCATTTGACGCAAGAGATCGATGGTTCGTCTGAAAACGCTAATGATGTCACCCTCATCAAGATTACATAAGGCTTGTATTTCCACGAACGTTTTGCCTTGACTCCAGGCGTAGGTAATGCCCGCCACGCGTGGGTCGTATCTGACTGAGTCTTGCCCACAAATGCTTTGGATGTACTCGTAGATGGCTTTGACCGGTGTGGTATCAAAAACTTCGGCCCGCTGAAACATATCATTTTTCCTAGCTTCGAAGTCGACGCTAGATAGCATGGCGTTGAGTTGATCGTCATCGACTTGTGTGAATACGTCTGAGTACATAAGTTCAGTGACCAGAAGTTCTTGGACGTAAATACGACTAGCACAAGTACCACGAGGCAGGAGCTCATCTTCTCGTAAATAGCCCATTTGACGAAGGTGGGTTTTTTTGTATTCAAACTCTCGGAGAAAAGCATTTTCCTCTGGAAGACCGGCTAAGGCCGTTAGAAGCTCTTTATGGCGCTGTTGAAGCTTTAAGTAGATTTTGCTATGGTCCCGACAGTTATCTTGTTGTTCTGAAGTGCATTTCTTCGGTGGTAGCGATAACAGTTTATCCCATGCTTTGATTTTTCGAGCCATTTCTCGTCCGTATACGCGAGTTTGTTTTCTGGGCCCTAATGCCTTATAGGTTTTCTTGAGCCTCACTAATTCTTTCAGTTTGGGGTGATATTTCAAGGGACATATAAACGTTCCAACGGCTTCGCAGAGATGGTGTTGCGCGCCTTCAAGCTGTTGCTGAATTTGGGCTAATTCATCATGAAGATGTTTGGAGCTTAAGTGGTAACTATAAGCCGCAAAGCTTTTTTGAAAGTAAGTCTCAATTTGATCTTGCGTCAGCGTCGCGGTGAGATTAAGAACGGTATTATAGGTCAGTCTAAATTGACTGGTTAAGGGCTCAAGGCGATTTAGCTGGAATTTCGGTGGTGGACTTTTTTCCATATAGGCTAAGTCGACGAGTGCAAAAGAAAACCCTTTGTCATCAAGACCTCTTCGTCCGGCGCGACCAGACATTTGAAAGAATTCATGATTCGCTAGAGGACGGAAGTTGTGTCCATCATATTTATTAAGGGAGTCAAAACAAACTGCTTTCACGGGATAATTAATGCCAACGCTAAACGTTTCAGTGCAGTAGAGCACCTTGATTAATCGTTCTAAGAAAAGTTCTTCAACGACAACTTTCTGGGCAGGGAGCAAGCCAGCGTGATGATAGGCAATCCCTTTGGAACATAAACGCTTGAGCTGGCGAGTCGACGACGACCAGTCAATTTCAGGTCCAAACAGCAACAGGAATTTCTGTTCAACAATGCGGCGTTCGGGAGAGTTTAAATAACTGGCTATGGTCGATAATTCCATGGCTTTTATGGCACATTGCTTTCGGCTAAAAACGAAGAATAATGCCGGAAGATGCTCACGTTGAATCGTGCGGATGAGGTCTAAGTGTGTTGTTGGTCCAAAGGGGTTCTCTTCGTTAATACGGTCTTTGAGTTTTTGACGATAATAATGCCACAGTTGATCATAATCCACAAGGCCCGTGTCTTTCGTGTAGTAAAAGTATTCTAAAGGGACAACCCGCTTGGATTCTTCGATAAGTGCAACCTCTTCATGCCTTATGGATTTAATCCAATCCACTAGATGTTGGGCATTGGCAATCGTCGCACTTAAACCTAGGATCTTCATTTTGGCGGGTGCAAGAATAATAGACTCTTCCCACACCGTCCCGCGTTCCTCGTCATTAAGCCAATGGATTTCATCAAAAACAATATGAGATACAAACTCAAGATTAGGATCTTCCGTGATGACTTGGTTGCGGAAGACTTCGGTCGTCATGATCAGAAGAGGCGCGGTTGGGTTCAGCACAACATCCCCCGTCATAATACCGACGGCTTCTTCTCCGAACTGTGCTTTAAAGTCTCTGTATTTTTGATTACTTAGCGCTTTAATGGGCGCCGTATAGATCACTCTTAAATGTTCATTCATTGCTTTTTCAATCAAATAATCAGCCACAAGAGTTTTACCAGTGCCTGTGGGGGCGGCAACAATGACGGATTTTCCAGCGTCAATAGCATCGAGGGCTTCTTCTTGAAAAGAGTCGAGGGTGAATTCGTGGTAAGTGCGCTTAGACATGTTCGTCAGCTCTTTTCTGATTTCGTTTTACTTATTTTAACAAAATGGTGAATAATGGTCAACTTTACACTGAGAATGTTCTGAATGACTACCAGCATCCATATGATGAAACTAGAGACAAGGCTAAGGGTAAGGCTGGGAGGGGGATCAGCGGTGTCTTCGTTGCGATTAGATATTGAGCAAGCGATGGGACTCAAGTTTCCAGTAAGAAACGGAGAATCAATCGTTCGGTTTGAAGAGTCAATGGTAATTCCACGTGCAGCTGAAATGTTAATGCAGGGATTATATCGAGATCCTGAAAGGGTACGCGAAGGTTTCAAATTATTGCATCAAGAAACCGGATCGCTGATTGATATTCTAATGCCACGGCGCTCCCGTTTGCGTGAGTGGGCTGATGCTCTACCCGATCGCCCAAAAGACGCAGAATCTTTTATAAAAGAGACGACAGACCAACTGTTAATCAGAGAACAACGTTTAGCAAAAGCTGAACGAGACTTAGTAGATCAACTAAAAGAGTGTGGGCTAGACGATATTTTCCCGATTCCTCTAACTGCTTTTGGGCTTTGTACTTATCGAGATCCGAGCGTTAAACTATTTCTAAAGCCCTTAGGGAGGTTTGCGGAAATTCTGCAAATGAATCCTGAATCCTTACGACAGGCGGTACGTGTCCATTTCATTTTTTTACTCCTTTTAGTCGCAGGACAAGACTTAGACGGACAAGGTTACTCCAGGGGCGGAGAAGATGACGTCATCCATTGGATTACGAGTGTATATACGATGCGATATCTAAAAAGCCAATCGACAGAACTGCTTCAATGCTATCAAGAGTGGGTTAAAGCGTGGGGAGGAAAAATACCAAACCAAAGCCTTATTAACGAACCAACGTGTGAGAAAACGCGAGCTACCATGGTTTTCTGGCGGCGTCAGTTAAACATAAGTTGGGAAGAATGCTGGCATATTACGAATCAACTGGAACGAGCTGAAACGATCTTAGTTTAGAGAAATTATGGCCATTCCGCTAGTTCATAGGGCTTTATAATTTCTAACCGATCATCGACTAGTTTCAAAATTCCGGATTTTTTCCATCCATTAATGGAGCGGTTAACATACTCTCGACTCGTTCCGATCATACTGGCTAGGTCGCGATGAGTGAGTGATGCATCTACAAATATTGGTTGCCCGGGCTTGCTGGCAGGCTGCGCAAGGCGCAGGATAAGGGCAGCAAGTATTCCTGCCGTAGAACGGTTCGTTAAAATCCTGATGAACTCCTGAGCAAGTCTTAAGCGCCGGCTCAAAGTGCGGATGAGTGCCATAGAGAAGGCAGGATTCGCTTCCAATATGCCAGGCATCACTTCATTATGTAGGACTAATAGAGTACTGTCTTCAAGGACTTCCGCCGTTGCTGGGTAGGAACCATCTTCTAGTAGTAAAACCTCCGCGAAGCAGTCATAGGGGCCACACCAATCTAGAATCTGTTCATCACCTTCAGGGGTTGATTTACTGAGCTTAACTTGTCCAGATAGCACAAAATAGACGGACGATCCAATCTCCCCTTCAATAAACAATAATTGTCCACGACGGTAGCGACGTTGTTTTAAATGAGGGAGCAAAAGTGAAATATCTTTAGGGGTTAAGGAGGAAAACAGTGAAAAACGGAGGAGCTCTTCAGGTTTAAGCACGAATTGTACCTCATTTCTGATCTCACCGTGGATGTTTTGCATAGAATAATGAGGAGACTTATCACCATTTTCACAGTGTGCCAAGTAAACTCATTCACAATACAGGTGTGAGGAGGAATAGTGTGTGGCTAAAATAGAATTCACTGAGGTGCGCATACAATCGACCATCACCACCCCTTTTCGGGTCGTGGCGATCTTTACAGGCATCGTATTGGTTGCAATCATTGTAATCAATGCAACTTAATCAGAGGGGCAAAATTATTTGAGCGGGTGGGAGGGCGCGGCACTCACTTGTTGCATAGCACGAACAACCTCTGTCATAATACGCGCTTTGTCTGTCGTTGACTCGGATTCAAACCGAGTCATAATTTCACCACGTATAGAAACATAATAACGCGCTGGCAAACGATTTAAGGCTAGTGCCATAATATCAGCCTGACATTGTTCACATGAACATGATAGTATAGTCTTATGGAGACATTCCTGCAGTGCTTGGCGTACAGAAGTTTCGGTATAATTGATGAGTTCAAACATAATAGCGAGGTCACTTCCTTTGACTATTTGATACTAGTAATAATAAAGGCTAAATGAGCAAAGAACAAGTCATGAAAGAGCATCCTCATCAGAAGATGCTCTAATTGCTTGTTGAAAATCATTGGCTTATTTTTTGAGTTTGCTCGTTAAATCCTGCCAGAAACGATTTGTTTCATAACCTAGACGCCAAATGGCAATGCCTCTTAGGCGATAACTTTTGACGAAGCCCAAGCGAATCTTGGCGGATAGTTCATTTTCATACCAGACTATATGTCTAACGCGTCCTTTCCAATAATATAAATAGGGCTCAACGGCGGGGTCAGACCAAAGGACGCGTGCATTGGTCTTCGCGACCAATTCTGGAATATCTCGCATGGGAAGAATTCCAGTGGGTTCGCTGGACCAATCGTAGCCATATACAGGAATCCCCAAGAGTAATTTTTCCCGAGGAATGTAGATCACCGCATAGTCGAGCGCTTGGTTCATCCAAGGTAAACTTGCAATAGCACCAGGTGAACCACCAGAATAGTGCTCGTCATAGGTCATCAAGGTAATGGAATCGCAGATCCTACCAATACCAGCAAAGTCATAACCTGGAGCTTCCCACTCCGAGCGCTTTGCTGGGATTGCGATGGTTAATAATAGCCCTCGCTCATGCAAGGAGGTTCTCAGGGATTCTAGGAAAGTCAAAAATGGAATTCGGAAAGGGGCTTCTACGCCTTCAAAATCTACCTGTACTCCTGCGACATGACTAGGAAGTGAATTGATTATATGGTGAATGCAATTCTGCTGAGAAGCCGTGGAAGATAATACAGAACGCAATGGCACTGGATCAAAGACTTTTCCATTAAAATTATGAAACAGAATCAAAGGCGCAATGCCTCGTTTTGTGGCCTCTTGAAGTGCTAGCTCATTTACTTGACCGGTGAAATGACCATCCGGGTGAAGCAGAAAGGCAAAGTCGGCATAAACATCAATGTGCGAGCCATGTTGTCGAAGTGAATCTAAGGAGCGCGAGTCTCCTTGGAAATCCTCAGTTACGTAACCAAGGACCCATAATCTTTTTTCTAGAAGACGTCGTGCAGTGGGTGTCCAATTGGTCGTCAAATAGACCTCCTCCTCCTCATGTTGCAATACTCCTAAGATAAGATATGAGGCAGGTGACGATTAATTTTCATTTTTACAGTGGTAAAATAAGGTAAACGGACACGCGAGGATGAATCAGGGCTTTATGAATGACTTGCAACAGATTTATAGTTTAAGAAATTATGTGGAGGAGCAAACTATAGAGTGAAGGAACGGTGACGATTGATGGATAAGGTACTTTTAATTGCGACAGGTGGGACCATCGCCATGCGTAAGGATGAAGCAGGAAAAGTAGTACCAGCAGTGAGTGGTCATGAATTAATCGACAGCTTGCCTGAACTTACTCAAGAGGCAGACTGGGAAATCTGCGAATTAAGCAATGTTGCGAGTTGTAATATTGATCCAATGCATATGAAGACATTAGCGATGGAAGTTGAGCAGCATTTTTTACGTGACCCATTATTGAAAGGAATTATCATAACCCACGGTACGGATACACTTGAAGAAACAGCTTATTTCTTAGATGTTACGATAAAAGATCGTCGGCCGGTAATTTTAACGGCCTCCCAAAGAGATGCCTCTGAGAGCGATTCAGACGGGCCGCGTAATTTGCGTAATGCGATGAGAATCGCCTTAGATCCTCGGGCCGTCAATCGAGGCGTTGTCATCGCACTTAATGAAGAAATTAATGCCGCACGTGATGTACGCAAATTGCATACGAGCCATGTGGACGCATTTAATTCTGGAGATATTGGAGCTTTAGGAAGTATTGATACAGGGGAGGTCATTTGGCATCGCAAACCAGAGCACACCGTGAAGCTGGGAGTACCTACGACGTTAGCAAATGTCGCGATCTGTAAGGCATATACAGGTATTCCTGCGAGTGTTTTGCGGGCAATGGTTCAAGACGATACCGAAGCCCTCGTAATTGAAGCGTTTGGACGAGGTAATTTACCCCCCCAACTCATGGCGGAGATTTCTAACATTGTTGCGAAGGGTATTCCAATTGTCATCACGTCCCGGTGTTTGTTTGGACGTACAGCGCCGGTCTATGGGTATCCGGGTGGGGGAGCAGATCTTGAACGGGTTGGAGCCTGGTTCTCAGCGGATTTATCAACGGAAAAGGTGCGTTTGTTTTTAAGTATTGCTCTAGGGCAAGGGATGGATAAAAAGGAATTAAAGACGATCCTTTCAAATGGTGCTGTGAATATTTCTTGAGCTCGTTGTTGGGTCAAACAGCGGTTACTTCGAACAAAAATTAGATTGCTTCTGAGCAGTCGCTCTGCTATACTGACCGTGTGCTTGTTAAGACTTGGGGCTAACTAAAATTGGAATCCAAAATTCTGACCTTATTTGGGGAACGGATGAAAATTAATGGAGGATCCCACGCATGCAAGGTACACCCAATAAGGAGGAGTTATCATGAACCAAGACAAAAATTTAACATGTCGCGATTGTAGCCAAGAATTCGTATTTACGGCTAGTGAACAAGATTTTTACGCTGAAAAAGGATTTGAAAATGATCCAACTCGTTGCCCAGCTTGTCGTCAAGCTCGCAAGCAACAAAATGGTGGAGGTCGCAATAATTTTGGTGGCGGTAGTTTCGGTAGTAATGGTAGCCGTCCACAACGTGAAATGTTCCCTGCAGTTTGCGCAAGCTGCGGTGTGCAAACAGAAGTTCCTTTTCAACCTTCTGGTGAAAAGCCAGTATATTGTCGTGAATGCTTCCAATCCATGCGTCGTTACTAGAAGAAATTAACAAAAGGCCAGGGGTAACCCTGGCCTTTTGTTGCGTTCATTTTATTATACATGTTTGATCGTCAACAACTGTTACATAATACTCCGGGATATGTTAAGCTACATTAAGAACAATAGAAGAATGCGGTAATTTCATCTGAAATGTGTTCTTTATCAGATTTATAGAAGGTGTGGTGATTAGGGTGAAACAAATGATACAAAGGGTGGTAAGGCTGTTTATCGGTCTCTTTCTATTTGCGGTGGGGATAGTTTTGACGATTAACGCGAACTTAGGTCTTTCACCGTGGGATGTTTTTCACCAGGGTATTTCACGACTCACAGGCATTACCATGGGTCAGGCAAGTATCGCGGTAGGGGTAATCCTCGTGATATTCGACGCATTTCTAGGAGAACGATTAGGCTGGGGAACTCTGTGTAATATGTTGTTTATTGGGCTATTTATGGATTTGCTGATGCTTAATCACTGGATACCCATCTATAAAGACGTTTTACCAAGCGTCATCATGATGCTATTGGGCATGACCGTGATTGGCGTTGCCAGTTATTTTTATATTGGAGCGGCATTAGGTTCCGGTCCAAGAGATGGTTTGATGATTGCTCTCACTAAAAAGACCCAAAAATCAGTACGGTTTATAAGAAATTCTATTGAATTAAGCGCGCTGATTATTGGGTTTGTACTCGGCGGTTATGTCGGAATTGGAACAATGATTATGGCGTTAGCGTTAGGCTATATTGTTCAATTCTCGTTTAAGCTATTAAAATTTGACGTCAGCAGTATCGACCATAGGTTCATTGATCAGGATCTAAAATTCTTGAAACAAAAGTTGATCCGAAGAAAATCCCCAGATATTTTTATGGATTAGAAATTTTGGGATTAAAAATTTGCTTTTTTAACCCTGTCTATACCTAGGCTTTCTATTGACAGGGTTGAGAAAAAATAGTATCATGTAATAAATGAGATTAATTCTCAGTTGTTTTTTTCGGCATCTCATTGAGAATGGTTATCATTTTTAGAGGAGGTTAGAGAATGGATCGCTTTTTAGGGGATTTGAAATCGGGAGAACACGCGTGTGTAGAGAGTATTCAAGGTGGCGGAGCTATACGTCGTCGGATGATGGATATGGGGATTGTTCCTGGCGTTGAGTTAGAAGTTGTTCGACGTGCACCCTTTGGCGGTCCACTTCAGGTTCGACTGAAAGGTTATTATTTAGCAATGCGCCGCGGAGAATGTGCTAAGATTGTTGTTACGGAAGCACGTGAAGAACAAATAGACCCAGTAGACAAGGCTCAATCCATAGCACGTCCATTAGCCGGTCGTTAGAAGCTTGAGGGAGATTAATTTAAATTTCTTACGAAAATAGAACCCTGTGAACCGGCAGGCTCATGGAAGTTTATATATATCGTATTGCCGTTCAAGACAGAGAGAACAAGCATAAAAAGAGGGAGGGCGGCGAAACTCATGAAAATTGCTCTGGTTGGCAACCCTAATGTGGGGAAAAGTACAGTTTTTAACGTCTTGACGGGCTCTAACCAACAGGTTGGAAATTGGGCAGGAAAAACCGTTGAACGTAAGTCTGGAATGATCAAAAGGGATCAGCAGACAATAGAAATGATTGACCTTCCGGGAACCTACAGTTTGACTGCCTACTCACAAGAAGAAATTATTACCCGTGAATATATTTTACGAGAAAACCCTGATGTCGTTATGGCGATGGTTGATGCTTCAAATATTGAAAGAAATCTTTATCTTGTTCTACAGATCCTTGAACTCGCCCCTCGCGTTGTCATAGGCTTAAATATGGTGGACTTGGCAGAGTCTTCGGGAATAACGGTCCATACTGCCGAGTTAGCTAAGGCCTTGAATGTTCCTGTGGTTGAAATTGTTGCGGCCAAGGGTAAAGGTATCGAGAGTTTCTTAACCGAAGCTATTCGTGTGGGAATGCTGCCACAAGATCCTTTACAGAGTAAAGTCCCTTATCCGGTAGAACTTGAGAGTAAGGTTCAGGCCATGGAAAAACTTTTGGCTAATAACACCTGGGCAACAAAATATCCCTTGCGGTGGTTAGCCCTTAAACGTCTTGAAAGAGATCCGGAAATCGGGCAAGAGTGGAAATCAAGCACGCCTAAACCAGTAAAAGGTAAGGATAAGGATGCATGCTGTGATGTGGGAGACGGTGCAAGCTACGAACTTCAAAAAACGATCGAGCTTCCGGGGGAAGAGTTACTTAAGAAATATGAGGAAGAAGGGTGGAACAAGGATCATTTTGAGATGGCCTTTGCTGATGCAAAATACCAGTATATTTCTCAGATTCTTCCCAAACTTAGGACACATATTAATCCTTCGAAACCCACATGGACAGATGTAATTGATCGTTGGACACTCTCTCCAATTTGGGGTTATCCCATTATGTTTGCAGTATTAGCCTTAGTATTCTGGGGTTCCTTTGTGGCTAGCGCGCCGCTAGGCGGTGCAATTTCCCAAGGAATGGCTTGGATGGCCGAGATCATCGTACGTTTACTGCAATGGGGTCATGCTCCTGAATTTGTCCAGAGTTTGATTCGAGACGGGATTTTCGCTGGGGTAGGCGCTGTATTAGCTTTTGTACCTCAAATTGCAATTTTCTTCGCTTTCTTTTCTCTCATGCAAGATAGCGGATATTTAGCGCGTGCAGCGTTTTTAGGCGACCGTTTTATGCAACTGATGGGGTTGCATGGGAAATCTTTTTTCTCCTTGGTTTCTGGTTTCGGATGTAACGTTCCTGGAATTATGGCGACAAGAACCCTAGAAGATCCGAAAGACCGATTGATCACGATGCTCATCAATCCATTGATTCCGTGTGTTCCACGTTTAGGGGTCATGAGTGCAGTCGTGGCGGCCTTCTTCCCAGGTTCTCGAGGAACTGTCATTATGCTAAGTCTTTTGACCCTGAGTATGTTCCTAGTGATGGTCTCCGCACTTTTCTTGAGAAGAGTCGTCAAGCAAACTCAGCGTTCCGCCTTTGTTATGGAACTACCTCTATACCATATTCCTACATTGCGTAACGTTCTATTACCTACCTGGCAGAAAACCTACTCTTTTCTTAGGAGAGCGTGGACGTTCATTCTAGTGGCTTCGATCGTGGTCTGGGTATTAAGCTCATATCCGCAAGGGGTTCCAATGAACGCGACGTGGGCAGGGACAATGGGCGGTTGGTTATCGTTTATTGGAGCGCCATTAGGATTTGACTGGAGGATCATGGTCGCGATCGTTTTTGGGTTTACTGCGAAAGAAACAACCCTGTCGACCTTAGGTATTTTGTATGGTGTCGCAGCAAATGCTTCACAGTCCATTGCCCAGGCTATGACGGGGGCAATGACGCCCTTGAACGCGTATACTTTTCTAGTCGTTTATATGCTATACATTCCTTGTCTTGCATCCGTTGTAACGACGTATAAGGAATCAGGAAGCCTAGGCTGGACCAGTTTTGGGGTTGCTTATAACCTAATTCTTAGTTTCATCATGGGGTGGATTGTCTTTCACGGAGGACTGGCCTTAGGTTTTCACTAACAAATAATCCCACTGGGGGGGTGAATGACTATGCTAACAAGTATTTTGAAAATGCTAGCACGCAAGGAATCATTATCAATGACACAGTTAGCTCATGAAGTAGGCTGTACAATCAAGGAAATCGAAAGCGCTTTGGAGCAAATGGAACACATGGGATATATTCATCGCCAACTATTTGGGCAATCTTGTAGTGGTTCAAGCTGTGGAACCAATCACTGTGAAAGCTGCGGGTTTGCATCGTCAGAAGCCTTCGTGGTTTGGGAGCTAACAGAACGTGGCAAAACAATGGTGGATCCTCAATCACCAAAGTAGAATATTTTGAAAATTTAAAACCTTTATGATATGATAGTTAAAATATGAATAACTTTGGGTTTCATTGGGTAGAAGGGAGCTTGTGTATGAATGAGGAGGCCCCGTGAAGAAAAGTATCAGTTAATATTAGATTCGGCCACGGAGGCTTTTGCAGAATATGGTTATTTCTCTTGTCAAATATCGAAAATTGCCAAATTAGCTGGAATTGCTGACGGTACAATTTATCTTTATTTTAAGAATAAGGAAGACATCCTGATTAGCCTATTTTCGGTACGGATGGGTCAATTTGTTCAAGGAATTCGACCTGAAATCCTTGATTGTCAAACAACGCAGCAACGCCTAACGACCATTGTTAGAGCGCACCTAAGATATATGCAAGAAAATCGTTCACTGGCCATTGTCGCACAGCTAGAACTTCGACAGTCGGATCCTTTTATTAGGGAAGCCATTTCTGGACACCTTAAAGAGTACTTTGAATTAATTGAAGAGGTTCTTGCTCAAGGAATTGAAACGGAAGAAATCGTATGTCGAGATCTAAAGGTAGGTCGGCAACTGTTGTTCGGTGCGTTAGATGCTGTGATAAACGAGTGGGTGTTTTCGAAGCAACTAAGTCCTTTAGACGGAGTAGAAGATACCGTTCTTGAGTTGATTTATGGAGCGTTCAGAATTAAAACTTAACTACAAAGAAAGGGAAGGAGTGGCATGTGTAACTCCTTTCTTTTCTTTGTAGTTACGTAAAGTAGCAGGTGGTAGTAGACAAGGGGTCAATGATCGCGTAATATTTAACGGAACGGGAAAATTTAATTAAAAATAGAGAACCAAGAGATAGGGAGATAAATTATGGATTTTGGTGGTAAAGATAAAGCAACGTACGTCAAAGATACGTTTAATTCAATTGCGAATCATTATGATTTAATGAATAGTCTCATGAGTCTAGGAATGGATAAAAGATGGCGACGTTTTGCCGTAAAACGAGTCGGAGCAAAGCCTGGTATGCATATTCTTGATGTTTGTTGCGGGACAGGTCAACTTTCAATGGAATTGGGCAATGTTGTCGGCTCAGAAGGAAACGTTACTGGCTTAGATTTTTCGCAAAATATGCTAGAGGTGGCTAAATATTCGTTAATCCAGTCTTCAAATCCAGGTAATATTCGATTCATTCAGGGCAATGCAATGGAGCTTCCTTTTCCAGATGAATCATTTGATGGCGTAACCGTGGGCTGGGGATTACGCAATTTACCAGATTTGAGAGCGGGAATACGAGAGATGGTCCGAACGGTTAAGCCAGGAGGCAAGGTCGTATCCCTAGATATGGCGAAACCATCTTTTCCTGTGTTTAAACAAGCATATTGGTTATATTTTGAAAAACTTGTTCCTTTGATGGGTAAGCTTTGGGCTAAAAAGGCCAGTGCTTATCAATATTTACATGACTCTGCCCGCGAATTTCCAGCTCAGGAAGAACTGGTGCGTATTTTTACAGAGTGTGGGTTAATCGACGCGCATTTCGATAATTTAGCGGGTGGTGTGGTTGCTATTGTAACCGGTACGAAACCATGAGTGAATCACCAGAAATAATCCAAGTAGAAGCCGCATGGGAAGCCTTACAAAAGGATTCCCATCTGGGTCCAGTCGTGCTGAATTGGGGAAAATGTCCCTTGGCACCGAGTAAGGATTATTTCCGTGAACTCTGTGAAAGTATTCTAGCTCAGCAGATTTCTGTCAAGGTGGCGCTTGTATTTACTCAACGTTTGAATGACTTATTAAATGGAAAGATTGATCCTCAGACGGTTTGCGCCCTAAGTGTAGAAGAACTACGCCCACTGGGTATCTCTGCGCGCAAGGCTGAAACGCTTCTCGACCTTGCCAGACATTGCTTAGAAGGGCGAATCGAATTGGATAAGCTGAGGGAAATGCCGGAAATGGAAATTCGTGAAGGGTTAACTCAAGTGAAAGGGATTGGGCCCTGGACCGTCACGATGTTCCTGATTTTCGCCTTGAATCGGTCAAGAGTGATTCCTACCCATGATTTTGGAATTCGCAAAGCCATTCAAAAATTGTATAAATTGGAAGAGATACCGAAAATATCTGAGGTTCCTCAGTACTTTTCATTATGGGCTCCGCATGAATCGGTCGCAAGTTGGTATTTATGGCGTAGTCTAGAAAATGGTGGGAAAGTATAACGAAAATTTTGTAAAGCGATTATTAAAAAGCCTTCCGGTTGCAATGGGATTGATGCAGTCGGAGGGCTTTTAAATATGTCATAAATTTGGACTAATAAACAAGTATGAAACCCTTGTATGCTTTCTAGTGAAAATGTTTATACTATTTTTGGAAAGATTAACAGGAGGTTTTAACGTATGAAAGTTCGAGATGTTATGACAAGTTCAGTTGATTGGGTGTCCCCAGATACATCACTTGTTGAAGTTGCACAGCTGATGAAGAAAGATGATGTCGGTTCTATTCCAGTTTGTAAAGATAATCAATTGGTTGGTATCATTACAGATAGGGATATTGTTCTGAATGTTGTTGCAGCGGGGGGAAATACGAACATATCAGCCAAGGATATCATGAGTACAGATTTAATTTCTGTATCCGCGGATCAAGATGTTCATGAAGCGGCAAATCTGATGTCCAAGAATCAAATTAGAAGGTTGCCGGTCTTAGAAAATGGTAATCTAGTAGGAATTTTAGCCATCGGAGATATGGCCATTGAAAAAATTCACATTAATGAAGCAGGAGATGCACTGAGTGATATATCACAAGGTGCTCACCGATAATTCAAAGAAAGGGTGAAATAAATGGATGAGGTACGCGATCGAATCGACTTAGGAACCTGGGGAGCCTTCCGTACTGGCTGGTGGGTTCTGCATGTTGTCGGTATTGTAGTTGTTGGATATATTGGCTACTGGATTGCCACAATGTAATTTATCTTAAAAAAACAAAGTCTCGCAAAAAACATACAGTAGCGCTGAGGTTATTTCCACAGCGCTACTGTATATTTTATGATAACATTGGAGTCAGAATAATAACAAGGATGTGTTTTTTTGAATTTGAACATTGGAGTACGAGGTCAGGCTCAAACGACTGTAACTTCTTTAAATACAGCGAAGGCTGTGGGTAGCGGATTACTTGAGGTATTCTCAACGCCTGCGATGGTGTCACTCATGGAGCAAGCCGCCGTGAATGCTCTTAATCTACCAGCTGGGCAATCGAGTGTGGGGACTTCCCTCAATATTACGCATACAGCGGCAACCCCATTAGGTGCTGCTGTGTCTGCAACGGCTGAACTCATTGAAATAGATCGGCGACGTTTAGTTTTCCGTGTGGAAGTATGTGATGAAGCAGGAAAAGTTGGTGAAGGTAAGCATGAACGTTTTATCATCGATGTTGAACCTTTTCTTGCCAAAGCTCAAAACCGCAAACTAGGATTGTAGTCGTGGATGAATTTTATACGTTATCTCAAATAACAACGGGGGAACAAGTGATTGATAAATCACGCTTTATTGCGGTTGCAGTTCCACTCACGTCACTCATAGAAATGGAAAAAGCGATGCAAGAGATCCGCCAAGACTATCCCAACGCGCGACATTACGTCTATGCCTATCGATTGCATGATGGATTAATAGAGAAGTCTTCTGACGATGGTGAACCACAAGGGACTGGCGGTCGTCCTATACTCGATCTTCTACAACATCGGAATGTGTGGAATGTTCTATTGGTTGTCGTGAGGTATTTTGGGGGAGTACTTCTTGGGACCGGGGGATTATCTAGGGCATATGGCGGCACTGCACGGCAAGTAATCGTCGTGACCGACTTAAAAAAAATGGCCCTTTATTGTATTTTTTCATTGCGTATACCGTATGAATGGTTTGAGCCTTTAAAGTACCAGTTTAACTTACAACATTGGATCCTTCAAAAACAAGAATTTACTGAACTCGTGATACTGCTTATTAAGGTTCCAGAATCAGAAGCGGAGTTTTTTGAACAATGGTTAAATGATTTCACGGGTAAACAAGTGCGTTATGAAAAATTAAGTGTCATTTGGGATTGAGAGAACACTACTTTAAAGGGGTGTTCTTTCAAATTCTATAGATCCTTTACTCTTAAATTATGACTTAGTAAGAAATTACTGGAAGTTTACCTAAATTTATTTTAGCAAACAAATTGATAGCGGAAGAAGCAGGAGAAACATGATTTCTGTCGAATCATATTAAAGATTGTACAGGATTAGTTTCGATATAATCGTTGATAATCTCTAAATTCGTTTAGAATAATAATAGGGAGGCCATATTACACATGAAGCCAACAAAGGAAATTATCGGATTGCGTATTATCAGTATTTTGGAAGGAACTCAAGTGGGCGTTGTGAAGGGGATTGTTCTTAACCCTCAGGCAAAGACTATGGATTTTGTGATGGTGGATCAACCAACTGACATGTTTGGGGCAAAGGTCATTCCCTTTGCAGATATATTAGGTCTTGGGGAGTTTGCAATAACGATTCCTAACCCTGGAGTCATTCAAGATGTTGCACAAAATATTGATGCACAGAATTTATTAAAGCAAGATACCCGTGTTATAGGAACAAAGGTATTGACGAAAAAGGGGCAGCTCATTGGCGAGGTGAAAGAAATACTCATCGATGAGGAAACAGGCAAAATAGCGGCTTGCCTTTTTGAATCACAGGGTAAAATGCATCAAGTTGAGGTAGAACAAGTTATTACTTTAGGTAAAGAATTATTGATTGTTGAGGGGTTCCCCTCGGTGACAAACCATCAAATTATAGAACCCAATCGTGAAAAGCAAATTCAAACGCCCCACGTACCGGCTCAAGTCGAAGACTTTGCAGTCGTTACAGACCTTGCAGCAGAAACATACGTTGCCGAAGAAACAGCGGTTGCTGAAGAAATAGATGTTGCACTAGAAGTAGACCCTCCTGAAGTAGTTGTTTCATTGAACGAAGCAGAAACGAATTTTAACTTATTTGAACAACGTCAGCTTCAATATTTCATAGGTAAAAAGGTAGAAAAAGATATTGTGCTTGATAATGAGGAAGTATTACGCGCAGGAGAACGAATTACGCCAGACGTTGTGACTCACATCACGACTAGGAGTACTTTGATGGAAGTAACCTCCCATTTGAAGAAAAACTAAAAAAGATAATTGACTCGTTCAGTGTAATTGAGAAAGTATAAACTGGGGTGCCTTAATAAGGCTCCCTAAAAGGAGGCTTACTAACCTCTTTTTAGGGAGCCTTATATTTGCTATAGATTTACCAAGCCGTTATAAATACTGATAAATGAGTTTTGCCGCCACTAAAAAAGACATGGTGATAAAGATTGGCTTGACGAGTTTCGCTCCGCGTTGAATGGCAAGTTTCGTTCCGACCAAGGAGCCTAAAACCATGAATATTGCCATAGGAATGCCGTAGTATAATAGAATCTTTCCATTCCAGGCAAAGATCAGAAGAGCAGCGAAATTGCTTCCGAAATTCAAAACTTTAGAATTCGCTGAGGCAACAACGAAGTCAAAACCAAAGAGAGCGATAAAAGAAAAGATAAGGAAAGATCCAGTACCTGGACCAAAAAATCCGTCATAAAAACCCAGGGCTAAGGCGAACAGACATCCCAAAGAGATATTACGAGAATTGAGCCCTTTGAAATTATTCGTCATCCCTAAACTTTTATGGAACATCGTGTAAATTCCAACGAATAGAATTAAGACTAGGACAGCTTTGCTTAAGAACGCAGAGCTGACTCTGAGAACTGACCAAGCACCAAGGAATGCACCGATCAATGTAAAGGGGATTTGCCATCTCACCAGTGGAATGTGTACTTTTCCCGAACGGGCAAACGTGATTGAACTGTTTAGACTGGCCATGGATGCTGCAAATTTGTTGGTTCCAAGGGCAAGATGGGGGGGGACACCAACGATCAGTAGGGCGGGTAGACTAATCAGTCCTCCTCCTCCGGCAATGGCGTCCACTGCTGCAGCCAAAAAACCGAAAGCGCAGATGATCAATAGATTAAGCACAATGTAATACCTCACTATCAGGGCTTGCTATATTAAAGTATACTCGCCAATATCGTATTCGTCATCTAATTTTAACGATATCTGAAGTTTTGAAAGGATGGCCAAAAGCATTATTTTAGTTCAGACAGAATTCTGTTAGGGAAAAGGGGTTAAACTAAAGTTTTAAACGAATCACTACGGAGGCTTAAAATTATGACACAAATTCAGGATGAATCTTCCGCCAATTTTATCTTAAATGCCTTACAACAGGAGTTCCCGGACGCTCACTGTGAGCTTGTGTTTCGCACACCGTTTGAACTCTTAATTGCCACGATATTATCCGCGCAATGCACCGATGAGAGAGTCAATTTTGTAACGGCTACCTTGTTCGCTGAAGCAAATACCCCCGAAACAATGATCACTTTAGGACAAATGGAACTAGAAAACAAGATTCACTCCCTAGGTTTATTCCATACTAAAGCCAAAAATATCATAGCGGCTTGTCGGGTACTCGTTGAAGAGTTCGAAGGACAGGTACCAAAAGACCTGGATTTGTTGAGACAGCTTCGGGGCGTGGGACGTAAAACGGCCAATGTCGTCGTAAGTAACGCCTTTGGTATTCCAGCCCTTGCAGTTGATACGCATGTTTTTCGAGTCGCTCATCGCATAGGTATCGCTCATGGGAAAACACCTGAAAAAGTTGAACAAGAACTTATGAATATTTTCCCCCGAGAAAGTTGGTCACTAGTCCACCATCTGCTGATTTTTCAAGGAAGACGAATTTGTACAGCACGGAAACCACATTGTGAAGAATGCCCGGTCGCTAGCATTTGTGCTTCTTTTTAACTTTATTTCGTGTTAGAATATATTTCGTAACGCGAAGAAGGTGTGAGAATTGTCATATCGTGAATTTATAAAAAACTGTCCGCCCAATGCTAAGGTTTTTTTATTGATGTCATTTATTACGACGCTGAGTACAGGCGCGTTTAACATGCTTTTTGGCATTGCTGTTTTGCAATTAGGACGAAGTGAAAGTTTTCTAGGGCAAATATTGGCCATCGGATTGCTCGCCACGGGCGTGCTTTCTCTACCTGTCGGAATTTTGGCCGATTTATGGGGAAAAAAGCGCACGCTGCTTTTGGCACTTGGTTTAACTGGAACGGGGTTGTTGGGACAAGCTGCTTTGCCACTGGGAAATCTCACCTTGGTCTTCTCGATCCTTTTTGGGATTGGTCAGGCAATGCTGGGCGTTGCCACCCTGCCAATTCTTATGGAAATCAGTATCCCAGAAAATCGAGCCCAATTATTCAGTCTGAATTTTTCAATTTCCATGGCGGGTTCAGTCTTGGGAAGTTTAATTGCCGGAAAAGCACCGGACTTCTTTTCTTCTCGGTGGGCTTTGATCACCTTTGCTTTACTTCAGGTCGTTGCCTTGATAATTTCCTTACGACTCTCAGAGGAAAAAGTGATAGCCCGGTCCCCCATGCAGTCAATCGTTAAGCTACAGAAATACAGTAAAGTTCTGCTAAAATCTGCTCTTATAAAAGATGTATTTATCTATAACACTCTAATTGGCTTTGGAGCAGGGTTGGTTATTCCGTTTTTCAATATATTTTTGACACAGCGGCTTAAGGCACCGACCTATATGGTAGGTATTGTTTTATCTACGTCGCAAATCGGAATGGCCATAGCGGGTCTTATGGCTCCTTTTTTAATATTTAAGCTGGGTAAAGTTAAATCAGTTGTGGTCTCGCAACTTGTCTCCATTCCCTTCTTGTTAATGATTGCACTGCCACAATCGCTGGGGATTGTTATTCTTTCCTTTTTGTTGCGAAGTGCTTTTATGAATATGAGTAATCCGATTAGCTCGTGCTTTACCATGGAAATTACGCCGACTGAGCAACGTGCGTCCGTGGCCAGTCTTGTAGGAATGGCACAGAATCTGAGCCGAGCTGCAAGTGCAATATTGGGAGGATGGCTGATGGAAATGACAAATTATAGCGTACCGTACTTTATCACAGCGATCCTATATCTTGCCGCTAGTATTTTTTATTGGAAGGTGTTTACCCCTCGAGAGCAGGAATTGAGCAACGTAAAGAGAATAGGATAAGCAATGCGATGAGACAATAGAAGGAGTTGTTCCTGATGAAATACGGTCGTTTTATGTACGGAAATAACGAGATCGGGTATGGGTGCCTCCACGAGGAAAAGATACAACTGTTAGACAAAAATTTCCTTGATCCTTTAAGTCACCTAACCAATACTTGGCTATCCATAGAAGAGGTGACTTTGTTAGCGCCAGTACAGCCGAGCAAAGTCATCTGTGTGGGGCTTAACTACGCCCTGCACATCAAAGAAATGAACCATTCATTACCGGAAGACCCTGTTATTTTCATGAAGCCAACGACCTCTGTTATTGGGCCCAATGCGGAGATTATTTACCCTAAAATAAGTCAGCGAGTGGACTATGAAGCCGAGCTTGCCGTGGTGATTGGAACAACCATCAAAGACGTCACTGAAGTGGAAGCCTCTCAGGCGATTTTCGGATATACGTGCGCTAACGACGTAACGGCGAGGGATTTGCAAAAGAAAGATGGTCAATGGACTCGTGGGAAATCATTTGATACATTTTGTCCTATTGGACCGTGGATTGTTACCGATGTTGATCCAAGCCAATTGGACATACAACTGCTACTCAATGGTGTCGTAAAACAGTCTTCCAATACCCGGAATTTTATGGCTTCAGTGCCAAAACTTGTGAGCTTTATTTCGCAAGTCATGACGCTTTTCCCTGGGGATGTCGTTCTGACCGGTACGCCCGAAGGGGTTGGCCCGATGCTTCCGGGGGACGAGGTTATCGTCGAAATTCAATCAATTGGACAATTACGCAATACGCTAAAATGAAAAAGGGGTACACGCATGATACGCATTGGACATAACCCAAATACCAATATGTTGCCAATGTTTCACTTTTTATCAAAAGACCATCCTCTACTTGAGTTAATCACGGCAGAACCCACGGGGCATAATGCGATGTTATCGGATGGCCGCATTGATATGGCCCCCGTTAGCGCCTTCTCCTATGGAGAGCATTGGAAAGATTACGCGATTTTGCCAAACCTTTCTGTTTCCACGAAAGGTTGCGTAGGGTCGATTCTCTTGTTTTCTAAAGTTCCGTTGAAAGATCTCGAGGGCTTGACCGTTGCTTTGACCGACACGTCCGCAACTTCAGTCAATCTTACCAAGATTTTGCTCCATCACTACTACGGAGTTGCTCCCCGCTATATGACGATGCCTTCTAATTTTGAAGGTATGTTTGCCAAGGCGGATGCTGCGCTTTTGATTGCGGATGCTGCCATTCAAGCGGCTCTTCTTCAGCCAGCCTGTTATATCTATGACCTGGGCGAAGAATGGTTTAAATTCACAGGCTCCTCCATGACTTATGCGGTTTGGGCATTCCCCAAAAGGATGATTTCAGAGCGTACAGACGATGTCTTGACCGTGTATCAAATGCTAATTGACGCTAAAACTAAGGCCTTGTGCAACATGGACGATATTGTTAAGACCTGTCAAACTATGCTTGGGGGGACGCAATCATTTTGGAAAGATTATTTTACTCAGTTTAATTATGGGTTAGATCAACCGACGGTCGCCGGGTTACAGAAATACTTAGATTTGTGTTTTGAGGAGAAGCTGTTACCAAGTCGTCCTTTGTTACAGTTTTGGCCGAAGGAGTAAAACATGGGATACTGGGTTTATCTTGCTAGGTGTGGAAATGATACAATTTACACAGGTGCAACGACGGACGTTTTGCGGAGGGTGCGAGAACATAACAGTGGGTCTTCAGGAGGAAAAGGGGCAAAATATACCGCCGCACATCGTCCAGTTACTTTGGCTCAAGCCTGGGAAGTCAGCTCATGGAGTGATGCCCTTCGGCTAGAATATGCCATAAAAACATGTTCGCGATCAGTTAAGGATCACCTGATCAAGGAACCAGAACAAATTAACCGACTAGCTGAACGCCGCAAGCTGACCTTCACCATCGCAGAGACGACTCAAGATTTTATTAAAATTGACGGAGCCTGAGCAAGCATGACCTAAGAAATGGCATGAAGGATTGTATAAAGGAGCTTTTATGTTGAGAATAGCGTTGGTTGCTCATGATGAAAAGAAAGCGGAAATGATTGAATTTGCCAAAAAGCACAAAACGATCTTGGCCCAGTGTGAATTAACGGCAACGGGAACCACAGGGAAATTGGTGCAACAACATACAGGATTAGTGGTAAAGGCACTTCTGTCGGGCCCAGTTGGGGGAGATCAACAAATAGGGAGTCTTGTCGCTACACAGAATTTAGATATGATTATTTTTCTGCGCGATCCCTTAACCGCTCAGGCCCATGAACCAGACATTGCGGCTCTATTGCGTGTCTGTGATGTGCATAATATTCCTTTAGCAACCAATCGGAAAAGCGCAGAAATTCTGATGGGTTATGTTAAACATTGTTTGGAAGGAAGTGAAAGCAATGCCAATCGTACAAGTTGAGCTGTTAGAAGGCCGTACGCTCGTAGAGAAAAGATTACTCGTGGAGAAAGTGACTCAGGCTATTGTGGACTCCCTAGGTGCTCCTGCAGACAAAGTGACGATTATTATTCGAGATATGTCGAAGGAAAATTTCGCGAAAGCAGGGAAACTTGTCTGCGACCTATAATCCGGTGAGAATCAGGGTGCTATAAGCAAAGCGAAGAGGAATGCCTCTTCGCGCTTTAAATTCTATGAGGGTTAACCCTTTCTAAACACTGTAGGCACATCCACCCAGAAATTCTCTCAAGATTGAGTTAAAGGGTACTGTGGAAATGTCCAAAGGATTAAAAAATGAGAGAAGAGCCAAGAGATGAACGGCTGTTTTATAATCAGGGCACTCTGGTGTAATGAAGACTAATAAATGTTCTGCGTAGGAACGGAGCGCATTGAGTTCATACAATAGGCTAGAGTTAAACATGACATCCGCTTCTTCTTGATAAGGAAAGATATTATTATTTTCCCCTCGACGAACACTTTCCCATTGCGCTAGTGTCCGCTCAGGCGTGATCCCTCGAAATTTATCGTCTCTAACAAGTCGACGAATGAGCCGAACATCTGTTGTAGGGACCCGATTATACGCATCAATATTGAGTTGAAAAAGGGCGCTGACATAAATCTTAAACAGTTGGTTCCGATTGAGTGATGGCACCAAACAAGGATTTAGGGCATGTATCCCTTCAATCACAAGGATCTCATCGGGACATAGACACATGCATTTACCTTGGGAGGATCGCCGACCGTTTACAAAATCAAAGACGGGCGTTTCAACTTCTGCCCCACTAATTAGTGCACTCATATGGGTAGCAAGCAGGGGTAAATCAAGCGCCTCTAAGGCCTCGAAATCGTATTGCCCGTAGGCATCACGAGGGGTTTCTTCGCGCGCCAGGAAGTAATTATCCAGAGATAGGGCAATGGGGCGTAGACCATTGACGCGTAGTTGAGTTGACAAACGTTGGGCGAACGTCGTTTTACCGGAGGAAGTAGGACCGGATATTAAGACGACTCTAACGTTACGGCGCTTTTCAAAAATCTGATCGGCAATTGAAGATATTTTCTTTTCATGTAAGGCCTCAGCCAAGCAGATTAAGTCCTGAGACGATTTTGCAGTGATAATGGCATTAACATCTTGGACGTTCGAAAGATGTAAGTTATCTAACCAACGTTGAGATTCGGAAAAAGTAGCAGTGAGTTTTTCCGGGGAAATATAGGGGGAAATCGATTCAGGGTGATTGACATTGGGAAAGAGCAAAATGAAACCAGGCGGAAAATGGTGTAGTTTAAAGTGTTTCAAAGATCCCGCTCGATCTAGAGGGGGGTAGATCGTGGTGATTTGCTGTTCGTTTATCGTGCAATGAAAAAAATGATCTTCCCCAACCTCATAGGGGATGGGCTGATCAGTCAGAACCCAGTTTCGTAAATGCTCCTCGGCCCTCTGGACTTCCCTCGACGAAAGTATGGAATCAACAAGTTCGCAATAGACACCATCGAGGATAGAATGAGAAATTTTGAGTTCTTCTTGGGGGAATAGTTCTTTAACCACCCCAATGAGTCCAAGAATCAGACTCTGCCGATATCGGCGGAGTTCATAATCTGGCATTCTTGGCCCCCCTTTCGAATTTTATCCGACTATAACCAATATACTCAGCAGAAATTGATAATTTCCTCTTAAATATTTATTATTAATCAGCCGAAATTTAAGGATAACATCTAGACATCTGTCCTCATAGGGAGGATAATTGTCTATTATGGCGAATATACAGCGTATAGCATGATGAAATTAAGAATGCAAATTGTCTAGGAGGTAGCAGAAATTGTACGAAAGCACACGGGGTAATCTTTCTGGTCAAAGCGCATCGCAAGCAATTACATTAGGGATGGTACCTAGCGGAGGACTTTTTGTTCCTACCGATGTTCCCAATTTAAATTGGCAAGACCTACAGGGGCTGACGTATCGTGACGTTGCGAAACAGGTCATGACCCTTTACTTACCCGAGTTCTCTCAGGATATCCTCTCCGACATTGCCAACGTCTATGCAGATGGAACGTTTGATGGGCAAAACCCTGCCCCCCTGATTTCTGTCGGAAGTTTTGGAGTATTGGAACTTTGGCATGGACCCACGGCAGCATTTAAAGACATGGCCTTACAAGTGTTACCAGACTTATTGAAAGTTAGCCTTGATCACCTGGAGATGGATACAAACGTCTTAGTTCTCGTGGCAACATCGGGTGATACCGGTAAGGCTGCGCTGGAAGGGTTTAAAAACAGAGCAGGGATACAAATTGTTGTGTTTTACCCAGAGGGTGGCGTGAGTGCCGTTCAAGAACGTCAGATGACAACGACTGAGGGGATGAATACCCACGTGGTTGCGGTGAAGGGGAATTTTGATCAATGCCAATCAGCTGTAAAACGTATGTTTGCTTCAGAAACTTTGAAGGCACAGTTACAGGAGCATAATTTGATCTTTTCCTCGGCTAATTCTATCAACTGGGGACGACTTTTGCCACAGATCGTGTATTATTTCTGGGCCTACTTACAGGCGGTAGACCAGGGTAAAGTTGCCCCTGGGGAGAAGATGAATGTGGTGGTTCCTACGGGAAACTTTGGAAATTTACAAGCTGCCTATTATGCTCAACGCATGGGGCTCCCAGTTGGACGACTAATTTGTGCTTCCAATAAAAATAATGTCTTAGCAGATTTCTTTACAAATGGGGTATATCAAAGTGAACGGGATTTTTACCAAACGATTTCTCCGTCGATGGATATTATGATCTCTAGTAACTTTGAACGTTTTCTATATGAGATGAGTGGGAGAAATGGCGAGCAAATCCAGGCCTGGTATGATGTGGCGAATCACGGGACCTTTACAGTCGACCCAGTCACATTAAAACAATGTCAGGATATAGTGTATGCCGGGTGGGCGAATGAAGAGGAGACGCTTGAGACAATATCCCGAAGTTATCAAGCGTATCAGTATGTTTTTGACCCTCATACGGCCGTAGCCATGAAGGTGTATGAGGATTATCTCTCCTCCACAAACGATCAAACCTTTACGGTGATTGCCTCAACGGCAAGTCCTTTTAAATTTGCGTCGAATGTTTTAACAGGGCTAGAGGGACAAAAAGATAAGAAATGGCGAGATGAATGGGAAGCACTTGATTATTTAAGTCAATTGACAGGCTTGAAAATACCTTCGGGCCTACAAGGGCTCGATGGAAAGCCAGCAAAAACTGTCGAGACGTGTGAAGCGGAAGGGATTAGTGAGGTATTGCGGAGAATGTTCATGTGAGAGAAGTTACTTAGCGCGTTCCCAGCATCCTACGGCGATAAGTCTTCATTATGGACCAGTGCCTTGGCGATACTCTCCAGCGCTTGTAGTGCACTACAAGCAGAGATTTCTCTGGCTTGGGTTGGGACGGGGGTTGGAACGACTAGGCGTCTGTGACGTATATGTACTTTCTTCGTGAAAACAAAGACCTGTGTTCGTAAGTGAAGCTGACGAATACAGGTCTTAAGTGTATTTCACGAAGGGAGTGATTTGGATCTAAAAATAGAAGTGATGCTGTCCACGAACCGAGGATAACGAACAGGAATACTCGAGAATACCCTAGTAAATCAACATTGAGCGTGTCCAAAAGGGGCCTTGGCCTTTTGAACAAAAGATACGCTTAGAATGTGCATTTTGTTAAGTCGAGTTATATTCTAAAAAAAATTTACTGATTATTAAAAGAATTTTAATTTTTCTGACAAATTTTATACTTCTATGGTATAATTCAACTCAATTAATATGGAATGTGGCAAACTTAGTAAAAACTAAGGACGTAAAGCTATCAATCGTACAGGTGTGGTCTACGACTGCTAAGTTACAAAATAATTAGCATAGCATTCTTCATATTATTTGTAGATCACATCTATAAAAACAGAAAGGAGTTGTACTGATGGATGAAAAGAAACAATTTATTCAGTTTAAATTGGGTTTACACGACTATGCTGTGGAAATGAGTTGCGTTAGAGAAATTATCAAACCAGTTAAAGTGACACAACTTTTGGGTGCACCCGCATACATTCAAGGGATTGCCAAAGTGCGCGACGGTGTTGTCACGATAGTCGATTTGAGAAAAAAGTTTAATATTGCTCCTACTGATGAAGGAGAACCTAGAATCATGATTTTCGAGTCAAACTCAGAGACTGAGAAAATCGGGCTTTGGGTAGATGATGTCGTTGAAATTCTGGAAAGCAACTCTATTGAAAAAGTCCCTAATATCATACACCGAGGCACAATTAAAGAAATTATAAAGATAAATGATGATATTATTCCAGTAATAGATATTAAAGAACTATTTTCAAAAGACGTTTTAGCTTGGTTAGGTTCTTCCGATATCGAATTCTCGAATAAATCGACTTTAGCACAAAAAAAATAAATGTTTGGAGGAATTATTTTGATAGCAGATTATGCACAAATGGTTGATGTGATTTTTGACACTGATTACGGGAAAACATCTATCTTCTTATTTGACCTCGAAAAGTTTATCTATATTAGAATGGGTTCTGTTATTAATCTGCCCCTTAAAGTTGACCAATTATTGCCAGCCACATCTACGTCATTGGAATGCCTTCAAACAGGTAATAAGGTACAAAGACTGGTTGGGGCAGAAGCCTTAGGCGTTGCTTACACTGGAGTCGCGTATCCAATTATAGAAAACGGTGTCATCATCGGTGGAATCGCCACCACAGGTTCAACGGAAAGGGAAACAGCACTTCAACAATTACCCTCATTATCCAAAAACCTTTCAGAATCTTTACACGAGGTCGCAGCTGCTGTCGAAAATATTGCTGCCTCAGCCCAAGCACTTGCAGATGGTGGACAAGCGCTTACATTACAATCTCAAGAAGTTAATGACAAGGCACTTATCATGGAAGAAGTTGTTGAATATATCAATTCAGTTGCTAGCGATACAAAAGTTCTTGGACTTAACGCTTCGATTGAGGCCGCTAGAGCGGGTGACGTCGGACGAGGCTTCGCTGTAGTAGCCTCAGAAATTCGGACGATGGCAATATCCAGTGCCACCTCTGCAAAAGACATTCGCAAAATTATCGGTGGTATTCAAGGCCTTGTCGGCAAGATGACTGTGGAATTGGAAAAGGTAGGTGGTAATACACAGGAAGTCTCTGCATCTGTAGAGGAAATTGGAGCGGTCATCGAAACCCTAGCTGGGTCTGCACAAGAATTAGCAGTTCTAGCTGATAAAATTTAGTAACAAAATTAAGATAATCGGTAAACGAAAGGAGAGAGGATTTATCCTCTCTCCTTAAAATATTGTTTCATCGGGATGCGCTTTGGGATAGGAACCCAACAGCTTCACGGAGATGTTGGCTTCTTTGAGTGCCCACAAAACGTCTTGAATGGGGGGAGCAAAGACATAACCGTCAACATCTACAAAGAAAACATATTCACCGAGTTTCCTTTTCGAGGGACGCGATTCAATCCGGCTTAAATTAATGTGGCGTTTGCCAAACTCACCCAGCACGCGGTATAGGGAACCCGGCGTATTGTCTGCAATCACCATCAGAGATGTCTTATCTTCGCCACCCGACAATTCTGCAAGGGCATGGCCGACAAGTACAAAACGTGTGGCATTCAGAGCGATATCTTGTATTCGTTCTTGAAGAAGGTGAAGGTTATAGAGGTAGGCGGCTCGACGGGGTCCAATGGCTGCCCAGTTTTCCCGGATCGAGGATATCCTATGGGCAGCCTCAGCGGTGCTTAAACATGTAATTTGTTCAGCATTGGGGAGATGTTTCTCGAGAAAATCACGACATTGCCCGATCGCCTGTTCGTGAGAATAAACTCTTTCTATCTGATCTAGCGGAATTGGTTCGAGCGTCAAAAGACATTGATCGATGGGATGGACGAATTCATGGGTGATAAAGAGATTTTCAGTCTGGCCGAGCGTATCCATCGTCACACCTACTTGCCCCTCTGTGGAATTCTCCAAAGGGACAAATGCCCAGTCGATCTCCTTATTATTACAGGCGAATAGTAAGGAGGGTATTGTTCGGAAGGGAATAAGTGTTGGTGGTGTTTCATTAAATTTAGGCTGAGAGGCTAGAAATAAATGAATTGCCTCCTCAGAAAAGCTTCCTTTTGGTCCTAAATACCCCATATTATTCATGGTTTATATCTCCTCCCGCTGGCCCTCATCGTTAGATATTATTCTAACTATCATATTACACATAGGCATTCACGGCAAGTGTTATTAAAGGTGAGAGATATAAAGAAGCCGCTAACACTCTCACTTAAGAAGTGGATGTCTTAGCAGCTTGAGGCACCTTATAAACTCATAATTTCCGGGTAAACATGGATTCGTGAGAAAGGAGCGTTTCGAGTGTACTATATCCAAGCCGGTCAAGTAATTGGAGAACAAAGGGGTTATCAGCAGGAGTCTCATAGGGGGCTTCATTCCCATAAAGGTTCACATTCTCAGTGGCGAGATCGACCTGGATTAAGGATTTAGGTCCGCCAACGCAGCCGCCGACACAACCCATCCCCTCTAAAAAGTTCGCTTTGATGTCACCGTTTAGGACGTCTTTGAGCATTTTTTTGCAGGCAATGATGCCATTTGCCTGTTCCGAACGCAACGGAATGAGTCGGTCAGGACGAAGTCGGGTAAGGGTGTCGGAGACAGCCGTGCTAACTCCACCCGTTCTGGCATAAATCCTTCCGCCGCGCGAGGAGTGATCTCGTTCATCTTCCTCAAGACTGGCAATATCAATCCCGGCAGCATCAAAAATCTCAGAGATTTCTTGAAACGTGAGGACATAATCGACAGCATCTCGGATATCCGGTTCTTTCGCCTCTGCCTTTTTGGCAATACAAGGTCCAATGAAGACGGTCTTAGCCTCAGGATGCAAACGCTTTATGACACGGCCACAGCCAACCATTGGAGAGACTGAGGCGGGCATATGAGGAATTAGTGTATGATAGGTTTTACGTATCATAGCCACCCACATGGGACAGCAGCAACTCGTTAAGACGAAGTCCTCGTCGTTTTGAATTGCCCGGTCAAATTCGAAGGCTTCTTTTAAAGTGAGAATATCGGCGACAAGAGCGACTTCCATCATGCCATAAAAACCGATTTGTTTAAAAGCTGACCGTAGTTTACCAGGAGTGACATCGGAAGTGAATTGCCCGACGAAAGCAGGGGCGATCATAGCATAAACGGGATGTTTCCTCGAGTTAAGTTCTTCAAAGAGGGGAATGAAATCTTTGCGATCCACTAGATGACCACTTTTACAACTATCGAGACACCGTGCACATCCGACGCATGTTTCGGAAGAGACGATAACCTGATCCGTTTTGTCCCTTTCAATGGCGGAGAACAAACAGGCAACTTCGCAAGGGGAAGAGCCTGTGGGGCAGGAACACTTGCCTTGCTCAAGATGTACTACGGGAGGAAGATTCTCTGGATGGAGTAACAGCTCAAGTTTCTCTTCCTCGGCCTTTCCCAATTTTCGTATTCCTATAATGGTTTCATTTAAATTTCCGTGATAGGCTGCTTTGATAAGCTGTTGAAAGATGTCGTCGTAGGTTTTCATGAGGGCCTCCCCGTAAAAGATTAAAAGATGTCACAGACTAGTATTAACGGAAACTGATAACTTATTACGGATCGGTTCACACACTTGCTAAGGGGGCCTAAATCAAGTAAAATTGAAATTGGAAGGTTGGGGAACCTTCCGGGGGTTAGTGGAATAGGTGGAAGAAACAGGCAGTGGAACGTACGCTGCCTGTTTCATTTTTATTTTATCAAGAGATTGACTGGATAGCATGTTTATATTATTTTTTCATAAACTTAGCAAGAAAGGATAGAAAAACTCAATAAAAGTCTTGACCCTTATCTGAATACTTGCTAAACTTGAAACAGTGACATGTTCGACGTCCTACAACCTGAAGAAAAGGGGGAGGACAGGGCCTATCGTGGGAACGTGAGCTCAAGACTAAAAGGAACAAATTACGAGGAGGAGAGATCATGAGAAAATCTAGATTTGTTAGTAGCTTGGCAATTGTACTTATTCTAGCTGTGTCCCTTGTCGGATGTGGCAATTCAACGGCAACGACACCAACACCTGCACCCGCAAAGAAGGAATTTAAAGTTGGTTTGGTGACGGACGTGGGTGGCCTGAATGACAAAAGTTTTAACTTCCTAGCAAACAAAGGGTTGGAAAAAGCTGAGAAAGACCTTGGCATTAAAAAGGCTGTTGTTGAATCAAAACAAATGACAGATTATGAAACGAATCTCACCCGTTTTGCTCAGGACAAATACAACTTGGTCATTGCTGTCGGATTTTTAATGCAAGAATCAGTCACTAAGGTTTCTAAATTATATCCGGATACTAAATTCATGATTATTGACTCATCCGTTAAGGATATACCAAACGTCGCTTCTGCGATGTTTAAAACTGAACAATGTGGTTACTTAGTCGGTGTGATGGCTGGCTTACTTGAACAAACTTCAGGAATACCGAATGCTCTGGGTAAAAACACCGTTGGTCTCGTCGGTGGTATGAAGATTCCACCAGTAGACGATTACATCGCTGGATTTATCCAAGGTGCTAAGAGTGTTAACCCTAGTATTAAAATCAACTTAAATTACACCAATAAATTTGACGATCCGGCGCTTGGCAAACAAACGGCACTTTCCCAAATTGCAGGCGGCGCGGATATTATTTTCCATATAGCGGGTGGCACAGGGACGGGCGTCATCGCCGCAGCGAAAGAAAAGAAAGTCTATGCTATTGGCGTCGATGCGGATCAGAACTACATGGCTCCAGATAATGTCATTACCAGTGCCTTAAAGGGCATGGATGTGGCTACCTTTGATATCATTAAAGGTGCAATGGAGGACAAGTTCAAAAGCGGTGACGTGATCTTTGATTTGAGTAATGACGGCGTTGGTTTTGCAACTCCAACGAGCGTAGTACCTAAAGAGGTTGTTGATAAAGTGAACGATGCTAAGAAACAAATCAAAGACGGAACCCTAAAAGTAACCAATGTAATACCAGCAGGCTACTAAAATAGGGACATGATCGTTTGTCGGTTAGATGGCGAAATGACAAGTGGGTTGCTTCATAATCCTATGGGGCAACCCATTTCTAATGGAGGTAACTATGCGAACCTGTTTAGAAGTGAGAAATGTTACCAAATCGTTTCCGGGTGTTATCGCCAATAATCAAGTAAATCTTGATGTGCGTGAAGGAGAAATTCATGCAATATTAGGAGAGAATGGCGCAGGGAAATCTACACTCGTAAAACTGATCTATGGACTCTATAAACCGGATTCCGGGAGTATTCGACTTTATGACCAGGAGCTTAACTTTTCAAGTCCCCGTCAGGCCATTCAAGCAGGCATTGGCATGGTACACCAGCATTTTATGCTCATACCAGCTTTGACGGTTGCGGAAAACATTGTACTGGGTGCGGAACCCGGAAGGATTCACTATCGGCGCAAAGAAAATGTGGAGATGGTTCGCCAACTTGCCAAGCAGTATCATATGGAGATCGATCCCAACGCAAAAGTTGGAGATCTGACAGTCGGACTTCAACAGCGTGTTGAAATTTTAAAAGTATTTTATCGTAAGGCTAAGTTACTTATTCTAGATGAGCCGACGGCTATGCTCACGCCGCAAGAGGTGGGAGAATTAATCCTCGTGATGGAACGGTTGAGATCACAGGGAATCCCTATTATTTTTATCAGCCATAAGCTTGACGAAGTAAAGCGTATTTCAGACCGCATTACAGTTATGCGAGCGGGAAAGACGGTTGATACCGTTGAAACTAAGTCAACAACGCCTCAGGAACTTGCAAATGCGATGGTCGGACGTGAAGTTGTGCTTCATGTGTCTAAGCCACCCCAGTTGCCAGGAGAACCGGTTTTGGAGGTCGAAGATATAGTGGTCTCATCCGATCGAAATGAGAAAGTCAAAGGGGTGAGCTTTCAGATTCGACGTGGCGAGATCTTTGGTCTTGCAGGGATTGATGGTAACGGGCAATTTGAACTTATTGAAGCAATTACAGGGCTTAGGCCTTGTAAAAGTGGCCGCATTCGCTTACTAGGAAATGACATTTCGTCTTATTCGGTGGCACGGAGAACGAAAGCCGGGATTGCCTATATTCCACAAGACCGTCAATTAGATGGGCTGGTTATGGATTTTGAGCTCACGGAAAACTTCGTGCTTCGTGATTTCTTTAAGCCCCCGTTTGCTCGTGGAGGCCAGATGCAAAAGAAGACCATCGAGGATTACGCCACTCGATTATCGGAAGCATTTGACGTTAGGCCACGGCAGATTCACGCCTTAGCAAGGAACCTTTCCGGTGGGAACCAACAAAAAGTGATTTTGGCCCGTGAAGTTTCCCGCAACCCTGAATTACTCATCGCTGCGCAACCGACCAGAGGGTTAGATGTCGGCGCGATTCAGTTTATTCATAACAAACTCTTGGAATTGCGTGCCGCTGGAAAGGCAATACTTCTGGTTTCTTTGGAATTGGATGAAATTATGTCTTTATCAGATCGGATCGGTGTTATTCATGCGGGTCGGTTAATGGCGATCCTACCGGGCGGACAAGTCACACGTGAACAGATTGGCTTACTCATGACTGGCGTAGACTTGAAGGAAGAGGGGTAAAATATGCAAAAGACGATAGAAGGATTGGTTACCCCTTTTGTAGCGATCGTCATTGCGCTTCTAATCGGCGCAGTTGTCATGCTGGTGACGGGTAATAACCCGGTAACGGCCTATGGGGCGCTCTTTTCTGGAGCCTTTGGCTCTACTGTAAACATGTCGAACACGCTGGCTAATGCGATTCCACTCATCCTCTCGGGCTTAGGTGTCGCCATTGGTTTTAAAGCAGGCTTGTTTAACATTGGGGCGGAGGGTCAATATTGGATTGGGAGTATGGCTGCTGTATGGATTGGCTATTCCGTGCAGGGGCTTCCCCCAATCTTACATATCTCCTTGTGCATTATTGTGGGGATGCTGGCCGCTGGGCTTTGGGCTGGAATAATCCCTGGGTTGGCCAAGGCTTTTGTCGGTGCACACGAGGTGATCACCACGATGATGATGAGTTACATTGCGATTTTCTTGAGCCACTATATGCTCGAGAATGGACCGATGATGCAGGCGGGCTTTACGCCACAATCCCCCGTGATTCTTCCGTCCGCAACGTTGGGTAAGATTGTGGAGCGAACGCAACTGTCTTGGGGCTTAGCGATTGCCTTGGTCGCTTGTGTTGTTGTCTATTGGTTACTCTATAAGACAACTTTGGGTTATCGATTAAGAGCCGTTGGCTTGAATGCCAGAGCTGCGAGCTATGCCGGCATTAATGTACCGTTTCATTTGGTCTTAGCCCTATTTATTAGTGGAATGTTAGCTGGTTTAGCGGGTGCAGTTCAAATGCTCGGGGTGCAACATCGACTTTATGATAGCTTCTCATCTGGATATGGATTTACAGCGATTGTAGTGGCTCTCCTCGCCAATAATAATCCCTTTGGTGTGATTCTCGCCTCGATTTTCTTCGCGTCTTTATCAACGGGGGGCCAGTCAATGCAATTGGTTTCAGGGGTTCCGGCTCATCTGACTGATGTCATTTCCGGGATCATTATTTTCTTAGTCGCGACGAAGGATATAGTGCAGATGGTTCAAAAACGCTGGCGTAAAAGGCAACCCCTTGCGCCCGTGAAGGAGGCGTAACGTGATGCTTTGGGATGCATTAATGAGACCAGATCTATGGGCCGCAACGTTGGCTATGGCGACTCCGATCGCCCTTCCTGCGCTGGGCGGGACCTTTTCTGAGCGTAGTGGCGTTGTAAACATCGCCATGGAAGGTATTATGTTGATTGGGGCCTTTTTCGGTGTACTGTTTTCTTATTATACCAATAGCGCTTGGCTCGGGCTACTTGGGGCACTCTTGATGGGCGCTCTGATCTCAGCGCTTTTTGCTTACGTAACGGTGACTCTCGGAGCGGATCAAGTGGTTGTAGGAATGGGTGTCAACATTTTTGCAGCGGGCTTGACAGCGTTTATGTTAAATACAATTTTCGGTTATGGTGGGACACCCCGTGAAACACCGGCGCTTCCCAACATAACGATTCCTGGACTCAGTGATATCCCCTTTGTGGGCCCAGTCCTAGGTTCCCAAAATATTGTGGTTTATTTAATGTTGGCGTTGGTCGTTGCATCCCATTATTTCCTTTTTCATACGAATTTGGGTTTACGAATTAGAGCGGTGGGAGAAAATCCTCAAGCAGCTGACACTGCGGGGCTTAATGTTCCTGGGCTGCGTTATCTAGGGGTTATTATTGGGGGCATGTTCTCTAGCTTAGGCGGCGTTTATCTTGCCTTAGGCCTCTTAAATAGTTTCGAAATTAATATGAGTGGTGGACGGGGATACATTGCCCTTGCCGCCATGATCTTTGGCAAATGGACTCCTTTTGGTTCGCTAGGAGCAGCCTTGATGTTCGGATTCGCCATGGCGTTAAGTATGATCTTGCAAGGCGGGGGCGTTTCCTCAAACATCATTCAAATGCTTCCGTATGCCCTGACAATTTTGGCTTTGACAGGATTAGTCGGAAGAAGCACGGCGCCCGCGGCGGATGGAATTCCATATAATCCCAATAAATAATCGATTGAGGCGGGTGAGCATGATGGGTCGTATACATCAGAGTGGAAAATCCCTCTCAGATCTAGTACGCTTAGAACTCTTAGATGAAATCCGTAGAGGGAAATATCTGATTGACAGCCGACTTCCAAATGAAGAAAAGCTAGCACAGGAACTTGGTGTCAGTCGTAATACCCTTCGTGAAGCGCTGAGAGTCTTAGAATCCGTAGGTGTTGTCGAGAAGAAGCATGGACTGGGTACTTTTGTTCGAGGAGAATCTTCTCCGAAGGTTAAGCCTGGACTTGAGGTTCTCTTTCGTGTGACGGATGCAATATTAGAGCTTGGATTAACGCCTGGGACAAGCTGCATTGAATTTGAAAGCACTTCTGCAGATTCCCGCGTAGCGGAAAAACTGGGGATAAATGTAGGAACCACGGTGAACCAACTGCGGAGAGTCCGTACAGCAGATGGCGTCCCCGCCATTTATTGTATTGATATGTTTTCTCCACGCGTCGGCGACCTTGACGTTGAACACATGAAGTCATCGATCTTCTCTTATCTAGAAGAAGTCAAGGGAATTCGAATCGCTTATGCTTCCACAGATATTCGACCAATCGTTGCTGGGAAAGAACTCGCCGACAAATTAGAGGTAACTGCAGCCAGTCCTTTACTGTTGTTAGACGAAGTTCATTTCGATAAATTTGATCATCCTATTTTTTATTCGCGTGTGTTTTTCCGCTCCGACTATTTCGTCTTTCACGTTGTAAGAACTAGATAAACTTTGTATGTAGAGAGGGCTCATTAAATGAGCCCTCTCTACATATCAGTCAGGTAGGATAAATTTTGGGCTAGTCTTTTCCAGAAAAATGTTAATTTATGTTCCGTCTGTATATACTAAGTAAGATTATATTTCTAGGGAGGTAAAATTGTGGAACAACGACGATTGAAGTCAAGAACAGAAATTCCGGAGGCTACCAAGTGGCATTTGGAGGACATTTTTTCCGATAATGATCTGTGGGAGAAAGAGTTCACCCACATCGAAAAGCTTTTAGGTGAAGGGAAAAAATTTGAAGGACATTTAGCAGAGGCTCCAGAGACATTAATTGCGTGTTTTGAGTGGTTGGATGATCTCAGTCTAGAAATTGAAGAAGTTTATACTTATTCCCGTATGCGACGGGATGAGGACAACCGGAGTGCAATCTATCAAGCGTTGACAGATCGTGCAGGAGCTCTAGCCGTGAAGGTGAGTAGCGCCGCATCCTTTGTGGTCCCCGAATTACTAGCAATGCCTGAAGAGCGACTGATGGAATTCCGTGCCACGTCCAAAAAGATGGAACTATATAACCACGCGTTTGAAGATATTTTGCGCAAGAAAGAGCATATTCTTAGTTCAGTTGAGGAGAAATTATTAGCAGAAGTCGGAGAATTAGCTGAGGCTCCGGGGGCGATTTTTTCGATGGCTAATAATGCAGACTTAAAATTTCCGAGTATTGTGGATGAAGCTGGCGAATCGGTTGAACTCACCAAGGGTAATTTTATTCAGTTCATGGAAAGCCATAAACAGGGCGTGCGAAAAACAGCCTTTGAGACGCTTTATCATACGTATGAGAAGCAAAAGAATACTTGGGCGGCCACCTTGAATTCTAGCGTAAAAGCGGACGTTTTTTACGCAAAGGCACGGAAATATCCGTCCGCAATTGAGGCCTCCTTAGATGATGACCGTGTTCCCTTAAAGGTGTATGATTCCCTCATTGAGACGGTTCACGAATTTTTGCCTCAGATGCACCGCTATATCCAACTGCGCAAAAAAGCCTTGAAACTTGAAGCGCTACATATGTACGATATCTACGTTCCAATTGTTCCGGAAACAAAGATGGCGATTACGTTTGATCAAGCAAAAGACATGTTAGTTGAGGGGCTAAAGCCACTAGGATCGGATTACATTAAAATCCTTGAGGAAGGATTCCAGAAAAAATGGATTGATGTTTATGAAAATGAAGGAAAGACCAGCGGTGCATATTCTTGGGGAACGTATCGCTCCCATCCCTATGTCTTGCTCAATCATCAAGATACGTTAGATTCTATGTTTACGCTCGCGCATGAAATGGGCCATTCGGTCCATACCTATTTATCAAATGAGAAACAGCCCCATCTTTATGCAGGTTATAAGATTTTTGTGGCAGAAGTTGCTTCAACGCTGAACGAAGCGTTGGTCATGGAGCAGCTCTTAGACGTTACAAAAGATCCGAAAACCCTCGCTTATTTGATCAATCATTATCTTGAACAGTTCCGAGGGACTATTTTCAGACAGACCATGTTTGCTGAATTTGAAAAGAAAATACATGCCGTTGTAGAAGAAGGTGGCGCCTTAACGGCAGATAGTCTGTCTGAAATTTATCGTGAGTTAAATGCAGTCTATTATGGCTCTGAAGTGATCCTTGATCCAGAGATCGCGCTAGAATGGGCACGTATCCCACATTTCTACAATGCTTTTTACGTTTATAAATATGCGACTGGGTTCTCTGCAGCAACGGCCTTTGCTCGAGCAATCTTGGATGAAGGTGAGCCAGCCGTGGCTCGATATTTGGCATTCTTGAGCGGTGGTAGTTCAGATTATCCGATTGATCTATTACGTAAAGCGGGCGTCGATATGGAGACACCTGTTCCTGTACGAAATGCACTACAGGTCTTTACCGGACTGGTCGAACGTTTGGAGACACTTTTAGCGTAGGCTAGGGTTTGACGAGAGTTTGGAAACGGGCGTCCTTACGGACGGGGGCGAAATCCTCTTCGTCACGGGCGACTGCCTTGACAGCAGGGTCTAGAGCGATCGCTGGTTTAAGGTATTCTAGAACTTTGTCAATCTTTCCGAGACGTCCGTAGATACTGGCGATACCGTAATAACTCCACGTATCAGACTTGTCGAGTTGCAAAGCCTTTTGATATGAAGCAATGGCAGGATCCCAGCGCCTTGCTAATTCGTTGGCTAATCCGCGGTTGAAATAACCATAAACAAACGATGGATTGATCACAAGGGCTTGCTGAATAAGGGCAAGCCCTTCATCGTAGTGTCCCTGAAAGGCTAACGTGGCGCCTTTAGCATTGAGTGCTTCATAACACTGAGCGTCAATGGCTAATGCCTGATTAAAGAGCGCTAGGGCTTCGGGAAAACCCTTTTGGTAATATAATTTGAGACCTTTGTCATATAAAGCAAGTGCCTTTGAATCAGAAACATGGCGTGGTACAGGCGATGAAGATGGGGGCAGCGGTGTTGCCACGACTGTATCACGGGGTGTGGTCACCGGCGATATGGGAACCTTAATTTCATTAATCTTAGTTGCTTTGTACTTTGGATAATAAACTAAAATGATCATCATCGTGATGACTAGGATGATTGCAGCTAAAATGATGGTTATTAATCTTGTAGAACGTTTCAACATATACTCTCCTTTTATGGGCTGAATTGGGTTGAATACTATAAGCGACCTTCATGTAAGTATTCTGTGCTCATTATAGCATCCAAAGAAATAAATAGGCCATTTAAGTTGAAACTGTTACCTTGACAAAGCAAGAATCAGGGTAGTAAGATTAATTTGGATTATATGGATAATATAAGATTCTTATTAACCATAAAATAGGAGTTGAACTATGGAAACTAACGCAACTCAAGACCAATTGCAACAGGTAATCCTTGTAGCTCAGGGGTTTTACGCGCGAAAAGATCGTGCGCACGATTTAGAGCACGCTCTAAGAGTTAGGGAGTGGGGTAAATTACTGGCGAAGGAAGAAGGGGTTGAGGCTACTGTCATAGAGTTGGCAGCACTTCTTCATGACATTGGCCGCTCCGGCGCTGTAGAAAAGACGCATGCAGAAAGCAGCGCAGGGCTTGCTGTCAATATTCTGAACAAAACCGGGTATTCTGAAGACATTGTTTTGCGAGTGAGAGATTCGATTCTGGCTCATTCTCTTGAAGCAGGGCACGAACCAATGACGCTTGAGGCCAAGATTCTGTATGATGCAGACAAATTGGATTTTGTAGGCGCAATAGGGCTGGGACGATTGTTTACGATGGGCGGGGTATTAGGGTGGCCATTAGTGGGCGATAATTCCTGTGAAACGTTCTACCTAGAAAAAATTCGGGGGTATCAAAAACATTTATATACTAAATCTGCAATACCCTATTTTGAACCCATGTTTCGTTTCATGGAAGAGTTTTGGAACGCATTACATGCCGAACGACTCAGACTTTTGCTTTCTGGACAAGCTAATTTATAATAGCTTATTCAGAAAGGATGAATTCAAATGCGTTGGCTTTGGCGTTTATTAACTCTCGTAGTCCTTTTAGCGTTTATACGAACTCTTATTGTTCCACAACCACAGGTTTTTATTTCATGGCCGGAACAGAAAAACTGGGCACCCAAGATACAGGGTGAAATTAAACAATTACAACAATTCACACAAGATCTCCCCGCTAGTATTGAAGTAGAAGTGCGTCGTCTCTGGAATGACTTTAAACCCAGTGAGAATGGAAAAGAAGTCTAAGGATAGGACTTTAAGGTGTCTTTCCTGAAATATGATTAAAAAATAAAAAGTGTGGCATCTTAAGAACATTAAGCTTGAAAGGAGTGAAGAATTATGGTCAGCATTACACAACTTGCGGCTGAAAAAGTCAAAGAAGTTTTGAAGAATCAAAATAAAGAAAATGCGTTTCTGCGCGTTTATCTTGTAGGCGCTGGCTGAGGTGGGCCGAATTTCGGCATGACTCTGGAAGAGTCAAAGACAGATGACGATATTCTTGATGAAGAGTACGGTGTATCATTAGTAACCGATAAGAAACTGATGGTTCATTTAGAGGGTGCAACTGTGGACTTTGTTGAATCTGTAAACGGTGGAGGATTCGAAATACGTACGGCTAAATCTGGCGGTGGTTGTGGCGATAGCTGCGGCGGAAGTTGCTAAGACGGTTGATCCGTAAAAAGAGAGCTTTTTGAAGCTCTCTTTTTCGTACTGTCAGAAAGTATAAACTACAGTTTATATACTTTCGCACACTAGCGTTGCATTAATTTGGTGATTATATGTCAAGTAAGTCCTTGCCACGATATATCGTGTATAACGGCGATAAATGATGATAATATGCCAATTATCCTTTATTTTAACATAAAAAAGCCTTATAATTAGAGATGGAGTAGTTCTTGTCCAAATCTAACTATAAGGAAGATTAAAATGCAGGACAAGAATACCACGGAATCCACATTTTTTCAATTAGTAGGACCCATTCT